>Ga0209600_1000044_pt1 | contig 84883 bp, 81 predicted proteins | sample COGITO_mtgs_1104_FD_185518 | JGI IMG/M metagenome (GOLD analysis project Ga0209600, IMG submission 185518) | Pelagic marine microbial communities from North Sea - COGITO_mtgs_110421 (SPAdes) (version 2) | ecosystem: Environmental > Aquatic > Marine > Epipelagic ... | reverse complement strand
ATTGGCCAAAAGATGAAAAAACCATTGGATTAATAGTCAGTATTTTATTAATTCAATTAATTGCAATGTTTGGAGCAATAATGACTTCAAAATTATCTGAAAAATTCGGAAATATACACACTCTAATTTTATTAAATATTATTTGGGCTTTATTATGTGTTGGGGGGTATTTCATTACCGAACCTATTGAATTTTATATAGCTGCTGCTTTTGTAGGGCTTGTAATGGGTGGTATACAAGCCTTGTCTAGGTCTACCTTTTCAAAAATGATTCCTAATACAGAGAATACTACATCGTATTTTAGTTTTTATGATGTTTCTCAAAAGGTTAGTATCGTTTTTGGAATGACACTATTTGCTTTTGTAGATCAAATTACAGGAAGTATGAGAACTTCTATTTTAGTTTTTATATTTATTTTCTTACTTGGTGCATTTCTTTTAAAAAGAATTAAGATCAAGAATTATTAAATCTTTATGGCATGAAACTTGAAATATTTATTAATCTAATAAATGTTTTATGTTGATTTTGTTTAAATCAGATATAGAGTTCTTTTTTTGAAATTAAACAACATGACACATTGGCCTAATTGTAGTTTATGTCTAAAACTAAAATACTTAATCTTGACATGATGTCACTTCAAAATATTGATGAGGATTCAGATTTAATTCCTTTAATGACATCTGATGATGAAGAAGCTATTTCTAAAGAATCACTGCCTGAAAAATTACCTATTTTACCATTAAAAAATACTGTAATGTTTCCAGGGGTGGTTATTCCTATAACAGCATCTAGAGATAAATCAATTAAATTAATTAAGGATGCTAATGCTAATGATAAATTAATTGGTGTTGTTTCTCAAATTGATCCAAAAATTCAATCTCCTACATTAAATGATATACATCCAACTGGAACAGTTGCTAAAATATTGAGAGTATTAAAAATGCCTGATGGTAATGTTACGGTTATTATTCAAGGAAAGAAAAGATTTTCAATTGAACAGATCATTTCAGAAGAACCGTATATCGTTGCTAATGTTAAAGAAATAGTAGAATTAAAACCTAAAAAAAACAATAAAGAGTTTGCGGCTACTATAGAATCTATTAAAGATATAGCTTTAAAAATTATTGACGAGAATCCAAATATTCCTAGTGAAGCTTCATTTGCAATAAAAAATATTCAAAGCGATTCTTTCTTGGTGAATTTTGTTTGTTCTAATATGAATTTATCTGTAAAGGAAAAATATGAAATATTAAACACAAGTGATTTAAATAAAAGAGCTCTTATGTGTTTAAAACAAATGAACATTGAATTACAAAGATTATCATTAAAAAATGACATTCAATCTAAAGTAAGGTCAGATTTAGATCAACAACAAAGAGAGTATTTTTTACATCAGCAATTAAAGACTATTCAAGAAGAGTTAGGTGGTGTTTCTTATGATGAAGAAGTAAATGAAATGAGAATTAAGGCTACTACAAAAAAGTGGTCAAAAGAAATTAACGATCACTTTAAAAAAGAATTATCTAAACTTCAAAGAATGAATCCTCAGGTTGCAGAGTATTCAATACAGAGAAATTATTTAGATACTTACTTAGAACTTCCGTGGAACGAATTTTCTAAAGATAATTTTGATTTAAAAAGAGCAACTAAAATTTTGGATAGAGATCATTATGGATTGAAAGATGTAAAAAAAAGAATTATTGAGCACATAGCTGTTTTAAAATTAAGAAACGATATGAAATCTCCAATTCTTTGTTTTAATGGACCCCCTGGAGTTGGTAAAACATCGTTAGGTAAATCAATAGCTGAGGCTCTTGGAAGAGAATATGTAAGAATTTCCTTAGGCGGCCTTAGAGATGAATCTGAAATAAGAGGACACAGAAAGACTTACATTGGAGCAATGCCTGGAAGGATCATTCAAAGTTTAAAAAAAGCAAAAACATCTAATCCAGTTTTTGTTTTAGATGAAATAGATAAGCTTTCTGTGGGAAATCAAGGCGATCCTTCTTCAGCAATGCTAGAAGTTTTAGACCCTGAACAAAACACCTCTTTTTATGATAATTTTATTGAGTCAGGATTTGATTTGTCTAAAGTAATGTTTATTGCAACATCAAATAATATTGCTAACGTACAGCCTGCCCTTAGAGATAGAATGGAAATAGTACATGTGTCAGGTTACACACTAGAAGAAAAATATAATATTGCAAAAAAACATTTAATTCCAAAACAAATCAATGAGCATGGTCTTTCAAAAAATATTATAAAAATTAATAAGCAATCAACTGAAAAAATTATTGAAGGTTACACAAGAGAATCGGGCGTTAGAGGTTTAGAAAAACAAATTGCTAAAATAATTAGAAATGTTGCCAAGTGTATTGCGATGGAAGAAGATTATTCGTCTAACTTAAACTTAGATAATATTAATAAAATTTTAGGAGTGTCAATTTCCAAAGATCAATATGAAAATAATGAAGTTGCAGGAGTAGTAACTGGTTTAGCTTGGACTCAATTTGGTGGAGATATTTTATTTATCGAATCAGCACTTTCTAAGGGCAAAGGAAATTTATCGATAACTGGTAATCTTGGTAAAGTGATGAAAGAGTCTGCAACTATAGCTTTAGAATATATTAAATCTAATTCCGACGATTTGTCCATTAAGTTGGAAACTCTTACAAAGCATAACATTCATATTCATGTTCCAGAGGGTGCAACTCCGAAGGATGGACCTAGTGCAGGTATAACAATGCTAACATCACTTGTTTCACTTTTTACACAAAAAAGAGTTAAATCAAAACTTGCTATGACAGGTGAGATTACTTTAAGAGGAAAAGTTTTACCAGTAGGCGGAATTAAAGAAAAAATTTTAGCTGCTAAAAGAGCAAAGATTAAAGAAATTATTTTGTGTAAAGACAATAAGAAAAATATTGATGAAATCGATTCTAGCTATTTAAAAGGATTAACTTTTCATTATGTTTCAAATATGAAGCAAGTTTTAGATATTGCAATTACAAATCAAAATGTTAAGAATTTTAAGAATTTAGATGTCAAATAAAATTATAATAGCAATTGACGGCACATCCTCTACTGGTAAAAGTACTTTAGCCAAGAGAATATCTAAAAAGTTAAACTATTTGTATATTGACTCAGGTGCTATGTATAGAGCATTAACTTATTATGCTATTCAGAAGAAATTTATTTCTAAGAATCATTTTGATAAAACTAAACTTATAAATGACATTCCTAATATTTGTATCGATTTTAAAAACAACCCAATAAATAATAATTTTGAAGTTCATCTAAATGGAATTTCATATGAAAAAAATATTAGATCTTTAGATGTATCAAACTTAGTAAGTGAAATAGCTACAGTTAATGAGTTAAGACAGCAGATGGTTCGTGTTCAGCATACTCTTGGACTAAATAAAGGAGTAATAATGGATGGAAGAGATATTGGAACAGTTGTTTTTCCAAAAGCAGAAATAAAATTTTTTCTTGAAGCAACGATGGAACTTAGAGCTAAAAGACGTTTTGATGAGTTATTTTTAAATGACAAAAACATTACTTACAGTGAGGTTTTAAAAAATATAAAATTAAGAGACAACCAGGATGCGAACAGAAAACATTCTCCACTAAAAAAAGCTGAAGATGCTTTACTTATTAATACTGATAATCTTACTTTAGATGAACTTGAATTAATGTTGCTTTCCTACATAAACCCTATAATTACAAAAAATTTATAGATTATTTGTATAATCTATAAATAGAGTTTATTTTCGCAGTCCTTTTAATGGGTTTATATAGATAATTAAAAGGTTAAATAAATATTAATTCTTCTAATTTATTCCCTTTTTCTATAATTAAATTAGAATACAAATTTATGGTATGTCAGAAGAAAAAAAAGACAGTAAGCCTAAAAAAACTGTAAAAAAAACTACCAAAGCTGCTAAAGTTAAAACACCAGCGAAATCCACTAAAAAAACTAAAATCGAAAAAAAAGTTGTCGAAGTTGTTGAAACTTTAGCCAACGAAGTTATTGAGAATCAAACGGAAGAAAGCCAGGTTAAAGAACCAACCGCTGAAGAATTTTTAAAAGATTTTGATTGGAATTTATTTGAAGAAGGAATTGAAACGATAAAAGACGATAAACTTTCTGAGTTCGAAAAACTAGTTGAAGAGAACTTTGTCGACACTTATAATGAAAGCGTTATAGAAGGTACTATAATTAGCTTAACAGAAAGAGAAGCTATAATCGATATCAATGCAAAATCTGAGGGTGTTATTTCATTAAATGAATTTAGATACAATCCTGACTTGAAAGTTGGTGATAAAGTTGAAGTTTTAGTTGATATTCAAGAAGATAAAACAGGTCAATTAGTTCTTTCCCACAGAAAAGCAAGGACTATAAAAGCTTGGGATAGAGTAAACGATGCGCACGATCAGTCTACAGTTGTTACTGGTTTTGTAAAATGTAGAACTAAAGGAGGAATGATTGTAGATGTTTTTGGTTTAGAAGCTTTTTTACCTGGATCACAAATTGATGTTAAACCAATCAGAGATTATGATCAATATGTAAATAAGAATATGGAATTCAAAGTTGTTAAAATCAATCATGAATTTAAAAATGTTGTTGTTTCGCATAAAGCACTAATTGAAGCTGATATTGAACTTCAAAAGAAAGAAATTATTGGTCAATTAGAAAAAGGTCAAGTTCTTGAAGGTACAGTTAAGAATATAACTACATATGGAGTATTCATTGATTTGGGTGGAGTAGATGGTTTAATTCATATTACTGATTTATCATGGAATAGAATCAATCATCCTAGTGAAATATTAGAACTAGATCAAAAATTAAATGTTGTAATATTAGATTTTGATGACGATAAGTCAAGAATTCAATTAGGTGTCAAACAATTAAGTGCTCATCCTTGGGAATCTCTCGACGCAGAATTGAAAGAAGGCGATAAGGTCAAAGGTAAAGTATCGGTTCTTGCTGATTATGGAGCCTTTGTTGAGGTTGTTGATGGGGTAGAGGGGTTAGTTCACGTTTCTGAAATGTCATGGTCAACTCATTTGCGTTCAGCCCAAGATTTTGTAAAAGTTGGTGATGAAGTTGAGGCAGTTGTTTTAACATTAGACAGAGAAGAAAGAAAAATGTCTCTAGGTATTAAGCAACTAAGTTCAGATCCTTGGACAGATATTACAAAAAAATATCCTGTAGGTTCTAAGCATTCAGGAATAGTTAGAAATTTCACGAATTTTGGAATTTTTGTAGAACTTGAAGAAGGGATTGACGGATTAGTATATATTTCCGATTTATCTTGGACAATAAAAGTTAAACATCCATCTGAATTATTTGCTGCTGGTGATAAAATTGATGTTATAGTGTTAGAGTTAGATTCTGAAGCCAGAAAATTAAGTTTAGGCCATAAGCAAACTATGGACAACCCATGGGATGCATATGATAAAACTTTTGCTGAAGGAACTTCACACAATGCAACTATTTCAGATTCAAATGATAAAGGCGCTACAATTGCCTTTAATGATGATATAACAGCTTTTATTCCTAATAGACATCTTGTGAAAGAAGATGGAAATAAGTTAAAGAAAGGAGATACATCAGATTTTAAAGTTATTGAATATAACAAAGACTTTAAAAGAGTTGTAATGTCTCACACTGTTTTATTTAATGATCAAGAAAAGAAAAATGTAAAGGAGTCGTTAAAAAAAGTTAATGTTAAAGAATCAGATAAATCAACTCTAGGTGATTTAGATGTCCTAGCTGACTTGAAAAAGAAAATGGTAGATAATGAAAAAAAGAAAAAATAATTTTCTTTAATCATTTTTAAAAAAAAGCATCTTATAAGATGCTTTTTTTTTACAATAAAATTTCTTTAGCTATCCAATCTCCAATTTCACTAGTTTTATAATGTTTATTTTCGTCTGCTAAATCTTCTGAAATAATAGATTGTTTTAGTGATGCGTTCACAACTTTTCTAATCAAATTAGCCTCATCTTTAAGATTAAAAGAATCTTCAAACATCATTGCAGCTGATAAAATTGTAGCTAAAGGATTTGCAATATTTTTCCCCGCTGCTTGCGGATAAGATCCGTGAATTGGTTCGTAAAGCGATGTTTTTAGACCTACTGATGCAGATGGCATTAAACCCATAGAGCCCGATATTACAGATGCTTCATCTGTTAATATATCTCCAAACAAATTTTCAGTAATTAATACATCATAAGAGTTGGGCCATTGAACAAGTCTCATAGCCACTGCGTCTACAAATTCATAACTTACTTCAACTGTTGGGTAATCCTTTTCTAATGATTGTACAGTTTCTCTCCAAAGTCTTGAAGATTCAAGTACATTAGCTTTATCGACACAGCATAATCTATTGGATCTCTTCATTGCCAATTCAAATCCTTTAATTGCTAATCTTTTTATTTCTTCTCTAGTATAAGTACATGTATCAAAAGCAGTATTTCCATTATCTAGTCTTCCTTTTTTTCCAAAATAAATCCCCCCAGTTAATTCTCTTAAAAAAATTAAATTTGTGCCTTCAATTCTTTCTTTTTTTAAAGGAGATTTATCCAATAAAGATGGAAATGTGAAGGTTGGTCTGACATTAGCAAACAATCCTAAATCTTTTCTCATTTTTAATAATCCTTGTTCAGGTCTGACTTTAGCACTTGGATCATTATCGTACTTTGGATGTCCAATTGCTCCAAATAAAATTGCATCAGCCTTCAAACAAATTTGATGAGTCTCTTCAGGGTAAGGCTCACCTACAGCGTCTATAGCCGCAGCTCCTGTTAATGCGTGTATCCAACTTATTTTATGATTAAATTTCTTTGCAATTGCATCTGAAACTTTAACCGCTTGTTCTATAACTTCAGGTCCTATACCGTCACCAGGTAATAGAGCTATATTTAATTTCATATTTACTAATTTGATATAATATTTAACATTTTTTCTGTTGATTTGATTGCTGAAACAGTTTGATCTGAATCTAAACCTCTAGTAACAAATTCTTTATCATTATTTTTCCATGTTATAATTGTTTCACATAAAGCATCAGAATTACTTCCTGGAGGTATTGTTACTGAATAATCTATTAGTTCAGGAAGAATAAATTTATTGTGTGAATATATTTTTTTTATTGCATTAATAAATGCATCAAATTGTCCATCACCTGATCCTTTTTCGAAAAATTTCTTACCATTAATTTTTAATTCAATTTCTGCCGAGGGTTTATGCCCTTTTTTATGATTTAATATGTATGATTCAATTATTACCTTGTTTTTAAAATTTTCACTATTAATAACATCAGAAATTATGTAAGGTAAATCTTCTGCAGTTACCTTTTCTTTTTTATCTCCTAGTTCAATTATTCTGTTCGTTACTTTTTTTATATTTTCTTCATTTAATGTGAGCCCCAGTTCTTGTAAATTTTTTTTAATATTAGCCTTTCCTGACGTTTTTCCTAATGCATATTTTCTTTTTCTACCAAATCTTTCGGGAAGCAAATCATTAAAGTATAGATTTTTTTTACTGTCACCATCGGCATGAATTCCAGCAGTTTGAGTAAATACATTATCACCTACTATTGGTTTGTTAGCAGGTATTCTAAATCCAGTGAATGCTGATACAAGTCTACTAACTTTGTATAAAGATTTTTCTTTTAAATTAATTTTTATTTTTGGCAAAAAATCTCTTATTACTGCAGCTACGCTTGCCATTGGTGCGTTACCAGCTCTTTCTCCCATACCATTTACTGTTAAGTGTAAACCATGGCATCCAGCTTTCAAACCTTCAATAACATTAGAAACACTTAAATCATAATCATTGTGAGAATGAAAATCAAAATGCATTTCAGGATACTTTTTTACAATTATTGAAATATATTTATAAGTCTCATCTGGACTAAGTATACCTAGAGTGTCAGGAAGTAAAACTCTTTTTACAGGTAATTTTTTAATAACATCTAAATATTCAAAAACAAAATCTTTAGAGTTTCTCATTCCATTACTCCAATCTTCTAAATAAATATTTGTAGTTATTCCTTTATTTTTAGCTTCATTTACTGCTTTAGTTACAGATTTAAAATAATCCTTTGGTGTTTGTTTTATTTGATAGGTTAAATGATTTAAAGAACCTTTAGTCAATAAATTTTGTACTATAGCACCTGATCTAATCAGCCACTCAAGGGAAATATTATTGTCAAGAAATGTAAGAATTTCAATTTTATTTAAAAATTTATTTTCTTTAGCCCAATTTGTAATTTTCTTAACGGCTTCAAATTCACCTTTAGAAACTCTAGCTGATGCTACTTCAATTCTGTCTATTTTTAATTCATTAATTAATAATTTAGCTATTGTTAATTTTTCAGATGAAGAAAAAGACATCCCTGAAGTTTGTTCACCATCTCTTAAAGTAGTGTCCATTATTTCAACGTGTCTAGACATTTATTAAAATTACAGGGGGGTTGTTTTTGAAAACTTTTTTATAGTATCCTTAATATTCACTAAATAATCAATATCGTCATATCCATTTAACATGTTGTTTTTTTTGTAAGAGTTTATTTCAAATGGTTCTGAAATATTTAATTTTACAATAGTAACCATTTGATCTAAAAGACTAACTATAATTTCAGATTTTGGATCATCAAAAACAACTTGAAAGATTTTGTCTAAAAATTCTGCGGATACTTGAACTGGTAAAACTCCAATATTCAAACAATTTGCTCTAAAAATATCAGCAAAAAAACTAGATATTACACATCTAAACCCATAATCATAAATTGCCCAAGCAGCATGCTCTCTGGATGAGCCTGATCCAAAATTTTTTCCTCCTACTAAGATTTTTCCATCAAATTTTTTGTTATTTAAAACAAAATCTTTTTTTTGGGTATCATCAGAATTATATCTCCAATCTCTAAATAAATTATCACCAAAACCAACTCTTTCTGTAGCTTTAAGAAATCTAGCAGGAATTATTTGATCAGTGTCAATATTTTCGATCGGAAGAGGAACACAGTTGCTTTTTAGTATTTTAAATTTTTCGTAAGCCATATTTTAGTATAATGTTCTTGGATCAGTTATTTTCCCTGTAACAGCAGCAGCGGCAGCAACTAAAGGACTAGCTAATAATGTTCTAGAGCCTGGTCCCTGCCTTCCTTCAAAATTTCTATTTGAAGTACTTACAGCATATTTTCCAGAGGGAATTTTATCATCATTCATTGCTAAACAAGCAGAGCAACCGGGCTCTCTAAGTTCAAATCCAGATTCGTTTAAAATGTCTAGTAAACCTTCATCTTTTATAGCTTTTTCAACTTGGTGTGAACCTGGGACTAACCATGCTGTAACATTTGATGCTTTTTTTCTTCCTTTTATAATTTTAGTAAATTCTCTAAAATCTTCAATTCTTCCATTAGTGCAGCTACCTAGAAAAACAAAATCAATATTTTTACCAATCATACTTTGTCCTTCACTAAAATTCATGTAGCTAAGGGATTTTTTGTAGGTTTCTATGCCGCCATCTTGGTTTTTAGCCAAAGGAATTTCTTTAGAAATACCCATTCCCATACCTGGATTGGTTCCATAGGTTATCATAGGGTTTATCGACTCGCCGTAAAATTTTAATTCTTTATCAAAAATAGCATCTTGATCTGATGCTAACGTATTCCAATATTTCATTGCTTTAATCCAATTCTCTTTTTTTGGAGTATATTCTCTGTCTTTTATATAATCGAATGTCTTTGCATCTGGAGCAATCATTCCTCCTCTTGCACCCATTTCAATACTTAGATTGCAAACTGTCATTCTACCTTCCATAGACATATCTCTAAAAACTTCCCCTGAGTATTCAACAAAATAACCTGTTGCACCAGAGGTTGAAAGTTCTGATATAATAAAAAGAGCAACATCTTTTGGACTAACTCCTTTGTTGAGTTTACCATCTATTGTAATTCTCATTGTTTTAGGCTTAGGTTGCATAATGCACTGGGTCGATAAAACCATTTCTACCTCAGATGTTCCAATTCCAAATGCTATAGCTCCAAATGCACCATGAGTTGATGTATGAGAATCACCACAAACTATGGTTGCTCCGGGTTGAGTGATTCCGTATTCAGGACCCACAACATGAACAATACCATTTTTTTCATGACCTAATCCCCAATATGAAATACCATGTAATTTCGAGTTTTTTTCTAGAGCAAGTAATTGATTTGCAGAAAGAGGATCTTTCACTGGCAAATGTTGATTTACAGTTGGAGTGTTATGATCTGCTGTTGCAAATGTTTTTTTAGGAAATAAAACTTTGATTCCTCTTTTTTTTAGACCTAAAAAAGCTACTGGACTTGTTACTTCATGAACCATGTGTCTGTCGATAAACAGAACGTCCGGTCCGTCTTTTATTTTATGAACCACATGCGAGTCCCAAACTTTATCAAATAAGGTTTTACTCATTTTAATATATATTATAAAGATTTTTTGATTAGGTGTGGAATATCTTCATCGGAGACTTCTTTTTTTAAATCAGCAAATTTCAAAAATTCAGGATAAATTAAATCTAATTCGTTTTTAGAAAGATCGTATCCAATCTTTTTAGCTCTATATGCTAAAGCAGCTCTACCACTTCGAGCAGTAAGAATAATAGCTGACTCATTTACTCCAACATCAAGTGGATTAATGATTTCGTAAGTTTCTCTGTTTTTAATTACACCATCTTGGTGAATTCCAGAACTGTGAGCAAAAGCATTTGCACCAACAATTGCTTTGTTTGGTTGAACTGGCATTCCCATTCCTTCGGAAACTAAATTACTTGTGTCAAAAAGTAATTTGGAATTTATATTAGTATCTAAATTCAGATTTGGATGTTGTCTCATTATCATGACAACTTCTTCAAGAGATGTATTTCCAGCCCTTTCTCCTATACCATTTATTGTACATTCAATTTGTCTTGCTCCATTAATTATTCCAGCAATTGAATTAGCAGTAGCTAGACCAAGGTCATTATGACAATGACATGAAATTGTAGCTTTATGAATATTTTTTACGTTTTCTACTAAATATTTTATTTTTTCACCATATTCATATGGCAAACAATACCCAGTTGTGTCAGGTATATTTAACACAGTTGCTCCTGATTCAATCATTTTTTCACAAACCCTAGCTAGGAACTCGTTATCAGTTCTTCCTGCATCTTCAGCATAAAACTCTACATCATCTACAAAAGTTTTGGCATACTTAACAGCCTGAGAGCCTATCTCTATAATTTTTTCTCGTGATGACTTGAATTTGTGTTCAATATGTGAATCAGATGTTCCAATACCAGTATGTATTCTCGGACGTTTAGCTGTTTTTAGAGCATTTGCAGCAACTTCAATATCGTTTTTAACAGCTCTTGTAAGTCCACACACGGTTGCATTTTCTACAATATTTGAAATCTCTACAACAGATTTAAAATCACCGGGACTTGAAACGGGAAAACCAGCTTCTATGACGTCAACTCCTAATTTATCTAGTCTTTTGGCAATTATAAGCTTTTGGGATGTGTTTAATTTACATCCTGGAACTTGTTCTCCATCTCTTAATGTTGTGTCAAAAATTTTTACAAATTCTTTTGCCATTTATTTATTATTACTTTTTTAAAGTAAACAGTAAGATGTAAAAGTAATAAAACTGAGTAAATATTTTATGCAATTATTATACTAATTATAACATAAATCCCAAATTACATTTTTAGGAGGATTTGCAGTTATTTTTATTGTCTTTTTAGAAACTGGATGTTGAAATTCAATTTTTCTTGAATGAAGATGTATACTTCCGTCTTTATTAGATCTTGGAAAGCCATATTTTAGATCTCCTTTTATTGCCATTCCTCTGTTGGAAAGCTGGGTTCTTATTTGGTGATGTCTTCCAGTTTCTAATCTGATTTCCAACAAAGAGTATTTGTCAAGAGTGAATATTTGTTTATAGTATAAAATTGATTTTTTTGCATTTATATTTTTATCACTTTTAACATAGGATTTATTTTGTTTGTTGTTTTTTAACAAAAAATCTTCAAGCCTAATTTCTTTTAATTCATCTATTCTATTAACTACGGCCCAATAAGTTTTTTGAATGCAATTTTCTTTAAACATTTTATTTAGCCTAGTAAGTGATTTTGATGTTTTTGTAAAAATAATAATACCACTTGTTGGTCTATCTAGTCTGTGGGTAATGCCAAGGTAAACATTCCCTGGTTTATTATATTTTTTTTTAAGGTAACCTTTTACTTTGTCTCCTAAAGTTTTGTCTTTAGTTTTATCTCCCTGAGTTAATTCACCAGGTTTTTTATTTACAATAATTAAATGATTGTCTTCAAATAAAATATTTTCTTCAAACAAATTAATATTGCTCATCTTGATTAGGAAAATCTATATTTTTAACATCTTTAATATAATTTTTAATTGCTTTAGTCATTATTTCATTTAAGTCAACATATCTTCTTAAAAATCTAGGATTAAATTCTGTTGTCAAACCAACTAAGTCATGAGTTACCAACACTTGTCCGTCAACATTAGAGCCAGCACCAATTCCAATAACTGGATTTGAAACTGATGAAGTAACTACTTTTGAAATCTTTGCAGGTATTTTTTCTAATACAATCCCGAAACATCCTAATCCGTCCAAAAGCTTTGCATCTTCAATTAATCTTTTAGCCTCTTCTTCCTCTTTAGCCCTAACTGAATATGTTCCGAATTTGTATATAGATTGTGGTGTTAGACCAAGATGACCCATTACAGGAATACCAGCATTTAAAATCCTAACGATAGATTCTTTAATTTCAGATCCTCCTTCCATTTTAACAGCATGAGCCCCTGATTCTTTCATAATTCTAATAGCTGATCTCAACGCTTCGCCAGAGTTTGATTGATAACTTCCAAAAGGTAAATCTACTACTACTAATGCTCTTTTAACTCCTCTTACAACAGATGAAGCATGATATATTATTTGATCCAAAGTTATAGGTAAAGTAGTTTCATGTCCCGCCATAACGTTTGAAGCAGAATCTCCAACTAAAATTATATCAATTCCTGAATTATCAATGATTTTTGCCATTGAATAATCATATCCAGTTAGCATTGAAATCTTTTCATTTCTAGATTTCATTTCTTTCAATGAATGGGTGGTAACTCTTTTGTATTCTTTTTTTGACATAATTAACTTTTTTACAAATGTAATTTTATTTTAAAAATAACAACTGACACACTGTCATATTTATAAAAATGGCATAATGATTGAAATATATAAGTAAATAAAAAAAAAAATAATGAGTAAAATAATAGGTATTGATTTAGGAACAACAAATTCTTGCGTTTCAGTAATGGAAGGTAATGAACCTGTTGTAATCCCTAATGCAGAGGGTAAGAGAACTACACCATCTGTAATTGCTTTTGTTGAGGGTGGTGAAATTAAAGTTGGTGACCCAGCAAAAAGACAAGCTGTTACTAATCCCACAAAAACAATTGCTTCTGTAAAAAGGTTTATGGGTAATAAGTTTAGCGAGTCAAAAAAAGATGCTGATAGATCTGCTTACAAAGTAGTCAAAGGAGATAATGACACTGCAAGAGTAGATATTGACGGCAGATTATATACACCTCAAGAATTATCTGCAATGATTCTTCAAAAAATGAAAAAAACAGCTGAAGATTATTTAGGTAATACAGTCAATGAAGCGGTTGTTACTGTTCCTGCATATTTTAATGATGCTCAAAGACAAGCAACCAAAGAAGCAGGGGAGATTGCTGGGCTTAAAGTACAAAGAATTATTAATGAGCCCACTGCTGCTGCACTTGCTTATGGTCTCGATAAATCTGGAAAAGATCAAAAAATTGCTGTTTACGATTTAGGAGGAGGTACTTTTGATATTTCAGTTCTAGAACTTGGCGATGGTGTTTTTGAGGTTCTTTCAACAAATGGAGATACTAGACTTGGGGGTGATGATTTCGATGAAGAAATTATTAGTTTCCTAGCTGATGACTTTAAAAAGAAAGAAGATATTGATTTAAGAAAGGATCCAATGGCTCTTCAAAGATTAAAAGAAGCTGCAGAAAAAGCAAAAATTGAATTATCGTCATCTACTCAAACAGAAATAAACCTTCCTTATATAACTGCTACTGCTTCGGGTCCTAAGCACCTTGTTGTTTCTCTAACAAGATCTAAGTTTGAACAGCTAACAAGTGATTTAGTTAAAAGATCTATGGAGCCGGTTAAAAAAGCAATTGATGATGCTGGTTTAAGTATTAATGAAATTGATGAAGTTATTTTGGTTGGTGGTTCAACTAGAATACCTGTCATTCAACAAAAAGTTGAAAAGTTTTTTGGAAAAAAGCCTTCAAAAGGAGTAAATCCAGATGAGGTTGTTGCTATTGGAGCAGCAATTCAAGGTGGAGTTTTAACTGGTGATGTTAAGGATGTATTACTTTTAGACGTAACACCCTTATCTCTTGGTATTGAAACTATGGGAAGTGTTATGACTAAATTAATAGATGCAAACACTACAATTCCAACTAAAAAATCTCAAGTTTTTTCAACTGCAGCTGATAATCAACCATCGGTTGAAATACACGTTTTACAAGGTGAGAGGCCAATGGCTAAGGACAATAATACTATAGGTAGATTTCATTTAGATGGAATTCCACCTGCTCCAAGAGGAACTCCTCAAATTGAGGTTACTTTTGATATCGATGCTAATGGTTTAATTCACGTAACTGCTGCTGACAAAGCCACTGGTAAGACTCAGGATATAAGAATTGAAGCTTCTTCGGGCTTATCGGAAGATGAAATTGAAAAAATGAAGAAAGAGGCTGAAGCTAATGCTGAATCAGATAAAAAAGCAAAAGAAGAAGTTGACACTTTAAATAGTGCTGATGCTATGATTTTCCAAACCGATAGTCAATTAAAAGAATTTGGAGATAAAATTCCAGACGATAAGAAAAAGGTTATTGAGGATGCTTTGGACATACTTAAAAAAGCACATGAATCTAAAGATGTTGATTCTATAAAAACTGCCCTTGAAGGTATTAATGAAGCATGGAAAAATGCTTCAGAAGAACTTTATAAGGCTCAGGCGGAAGCTCAGCAAGCAAGTGGAGCTGGCGCTCAAGAAGCTGGTGGTGCTGAAAAACCTAAAGATGATTCGGATGATGTCCAAGATGTTGATTTTGAAGAAGTTAAATAATATTAGTGTTTAATACTTAAAAAGCGCATTAGTTTCTAATGCGCTTTTTTTTATATTTATAATATATGGACAAGAAAAAAATATTAGATAAGATTAATTCATCAAATAAAAATACATTGATGGATACATTAGACATTGAATTTATTGATATTGGTGAAGATTTTCTAGTTGCTAAAATGCCGGTCACTTCAAAAGTTTATCAACCAGATGGGGTTTTACATGGTGGAGCTACAGTTGCATTAGCAGAATCCGTTGGTAGTGCTGTTTCATATATGTCTGTAGACTATATGAATAAAACTGTAAGAGGAATAATTATTTCAGCTAATCATTTAAAAAGTGTTAAAGAAGGATATATTTATGCTAAAGCAACTCCCCTTCACAAGGGTAGATCAACTCAGTTATGGGAAATAAAAATAACAGATGATAATGATAATTTAATCTCTCATTGTAAGCTTTCTACCATGGTACTAAATAAAAATAAATAAAATATGTTCATACAAAACGCACTTAAAGTAAAAAACAACATATGGAGATATGCATTGGGAATTTTAATAATATTTATTTTTAATCAGTTAGGTTTTATTCCATTTATTTATTCAGTTGTTCAAAAAGTAGGTTTTGAAGCTGCTGTAATTAGTTTTTCAAATCCGTCAAATATGATGACAGTTTTGGAAAATAGTAACCTCACTTTTTTCTATCTTTTATTATCTTTTTTTATTGGTTTTAATGGTTTTTTAATTGTTATTAAATTTCTTCACAATCAATCCTTGAAATCTGTTACCACAAGTAGAAAATCTACTGATTTTAAGCGAATTTTTACATCTTTTCTAACTATATCTGCAATAATTCTTTTAAACCTTCTTTTTTCTATTTATTTAAATCCGGATGAATATGTTTTTCAGTTTAATTTAGATGATTTTTTAATTCTGTTTATAATAGCAATAATATTTATACCGATACAAACAAGTTTAGAAGAGTATGTCTTTAGAGGTTATATAATGCAAGGATTAGGAGTTTTTGTTAAAAACAGATGGTTTCCTTTAATTTTAACTTCTCTTAGCTTTGGTTTATTACATTTATCTAATCCTGAAATTGATAAAATAGGTAACATAATTATAATTCATTACATAGTAACAGGTCTGTTTTTAGGTATTATTACCCTAATGGATGAAGGATTGGAGCTTGCTTTAGGTTTTCATGCTGGAAATAATCTTTTAATAGCATTACTTGTTACCGCTGATTGGACAGTATTTCAAACCAGTTCAATTTTTAAATACATTGGAGAACCTGATGTCATGTATCAAACATTTTTTTCGCTAGCAATCATTTACCCTGTTTTATTATTATATTTTTCAAAAAAATATCAGTGGACCAATTGGAAAGAAAAATTGTTTGGAAAAATAAGTTAAGCTTTTAAGTATTTTTTAACATTTATTTTATCAATTTATTATCATATTGTAATCTATAACAACTTTATATTATAATGGCTTTAAATAAAAACGGAATTTTTGGAATTGCCTCCTTCATTTTAACAATTTTAGGAATTGCTTTAGTCCTTTTAGGCGTTTTAAAATATACTGAATACGCCATTGGATTTAGCGTAGCTGGAGTTGGTTTTATTTCTATTGGATGGGCATTTAATGCTCTCAAAGGGAGAGTTTAAAATATTATAAACTCATTTTATTTTTTTCCTATCATATTCTTAGGTTTAACCCAGTTGTCAAACTCTTTTTCAGATAAATAACCTGTTTTTAGAGCGGCTTCTTTCAAAGTTATTCCGTTATCATGAGCAATATTTGCAATTTCTGCTGATTTGTAATATCCAATTTTGCTGTTTAGAGCGGTAACTAGCATTAGCGAATTATTTAATAGTTCTTTAATTCTTTTTGTGTTTGCTTTTACTCCTTTTAAACAATTATCATTAAAACTTATTACGCTATCAGATATTAGCGTTAATGATTCCAGTACATTAGAAACTATTACAGGCTTAAAAACGTTAAGTTCGTAATGACCTTGCATTCCACCTAATGTCACGGTAACATCATTACCAATGACTTGGGCACATACCATGGATAAAGCTTCACATTGTGTAGGATTTACTTTCCCTGGCATAATTGAGCTACCAGGTTCGTTAGCAGGAATTATTATTTCTCCAATACCCGATCTTGGTCCGCTTGCCATTAATCTAATGTCATTAGCAATTTTATTTAATGAATTAGCAATTAATTTTAAAGCACCGTGAGATTCAACAAGTGCATCATGAGAGGCGATGGATTCGAATTTATTTTTGGCTGAAATAAAATCTATTCCAGTAAATTTTGATATGTAATTAGCAGATAATTTATCGTACCCATCAGGTGAATTTATTCCAGTTCCAACCGCTGTTGCTCCTAAAGCGAGTTCTGATAAATGATTTAATGAATTATTTAAAGATTCTAAACCGTGTTCTATTTGAGAGTGATATCCAGAAAATTCTTGACCTAGAGTAATTGGAGTAGCATCCATTAAGTGTGTTCTTCCAATTTTTATAACATTTTTAAATTCTTTAGATTTTTCTAACAAAGTATTTTTAAAAATATTCAGATTTGGTATCGTATTAAAAATTATTTTTTTATAAGTAGCAATATGCATTGCAGTAGGAAAGGTGTCATTTGAGGACTGAGACATATTAACATCGTCATTTGGAGCTAGTGTTTTTTTTCCTTCACCAATTACTTTTCCTTCAATTTGGTGAGCTCTGTTTGAAATCACCTCGTTTATATTCATGTTGGTTTGAGTACCAGAACCAGTTTGCCAAATTACTAATGGAAATTGATTATCATGATCTCCATTTATAATTTCATCACAGACTTTACTTATAAGTTCTTTTTTTAATTTAGTTAAAACTCCTAAATCAAAATTTGTGAAAGCCGCAGCTTTTTTTAAAATAGCAAAAGCATGAATAATTTCTATAGGCATAGAACCTGATTTTCCTATTTTAAAATTATTTATTGATCGTTGGGTTTGAGGACCCCATAACACGTCTTTTGGCACTTTTACATCTCCAATAGTATCTTTTTCAATTCTAAATTCCATAATTGATATTATATTACAAATTTAATATAATTGCTGGATATATTTTTTATGATCATTTGTTAACATTTATTTTTCAAGATCATTACTTTAATTTATATTTGTAAAATCAATTTATTAATATGTTTGAATTTGATCAATATTTAGGTTTTATACTTTTTCTATCTGTTTTAACAATGGGATTCTGGTTGTTAATCCTTTTACTAACTTTTATTGTTCCTTACTGGGTTGGTGGAGCGTTATTAGAAAAGATAAATGAGTTAAGAAATAAAGCGAAAAAATAAATTAAGTTCCAAAGCCGCCTTCACTATAATCGTTATAGTCACCTGAATTTCTACTTACCTTTTTCTTTTGATTAAAACGATAAATTAAATTCAACTCTAAGGTTCTTCCACCTCTCCAATTACTTTCACTATAACTTCTATAATCTTCATTAAAAGACTCTATTCTCCATTTTCCAGTTTCAAATATATCATTAGCCTTAAATGTTACTGTTATTTTATCTTTTAATAGATCTTTACTAAATGCAGTATTACTGTAAATAGAAGCTTTTCTTTCAGAAACTGCAGTTTTTTGAGGAGCTCTGTATCTAAAGCTAGTTTGCCAATCTATACTAGAAAATAACTTTAAATTATTGCTTAGTCTCCCTGACCACGTTAAATTTTTAGAATCATATACAACACCCATGTATTCTCCTATAGTTTCTGATTCATAAAAGTTTAAACTCCCATTTAATCTCCAGTTTTTAGATTGAGTAAAATTTGCATTTATTTCCAGGCCAATTTGTTTATTGCTTGCTAAGTTAATAGGAGTTCTTCTTAGAACGGGAACTAATATTTCATTTACAAGAACAAAATCCCCAGTATTTTCACTAATAAATGTAAATACTCCAGTTTCTTTTCTAAAATAAATAGATCCATTCAAAGTCAGTTTTTCATATCTCTTTAAATATCCTAAATCTACTCCATTAGAATAAGTAGGATCTATATTAGGATTACCTTGAAAAATATTAGTAGCACTCGATTTAGATGGGAATGGATTAATAAAATATGATCTAGCTCTTCTTATTCTTCGATTGTATCCAAAAGTAATAGTTTCGTTTTCCTTAACTTGATAGGATAAATTTAAAGTAGGAAAGAAGTCATTATAATTTTTTATGTTATTAGTGTTGTTTGCTAACTGTTTAACGGTAGTTTTAGACTCTTCATATCTTAAACCGAACAGAAAAGAAAAATTATTTTTTTTATTTCCATACTGCGTGTAAAAAGCATTAACCTTTTCGTTATAAAGAAGAGTGTTACTGAGATTTAGATCATTAATGAAATTACCATTTAAGTCTTCATTTTCTGCTAAGTAATCAATATCCTGATATTGATTACTTCTTCTAAAACCAAGTTCAAATTGCCCGTCTTTTTTAATTGGTAATACATAATCTATTTTAAAAAGTTCACTTTCTTGTATTTCATCTGTGTTAACCTTTTCACTTAAATACTTAGTTAATATTGGCTTTAATTGAGAATTTGAAATAAATCCATTTTCATTTTCTGAAGATTTTTCTTTTTGATAGTCCATGGTTAACACATGTCCTTCTTTATTAAAATCATGTGTTAGATTAATTGAAAATTCATTTGTGTCATCAATTTCTGTTTCTTTTTCTAACCTTTGAGAAAATTTTGAAATTGAATTAAAATTTTGATATACATTATTGGTGTTGTTTGTAAAACCATCACTTTTTCTAGATACATATGATCCAACTATGCTAGTGTTATCAGAAAAAAAGTATTCAATTCCAGTATTTAAATAATTTGAGTTTCTTTCGGAATCTCTAACACCATTTTCATTTAAAAAATTATTAATCGATTGATCAGTGTAGTATTCTGTTTCATTTATAAAACTTCCTTCGCTAGTTCTTGTATTATAGCCTACATTATTAAAAAAATTAAGTTTTTTTGTTCTATAATTTAAATTAGCGGAAACCCCATATCTTTCAGGATATCCACTATTAAGTGATAGAGATCCGTTGAATCCAGTTAATTTACTTTTTCTTAATATTATATTAATAATTCCTGCAGTTCCTTCAGCATTATATCTAGCTGATGGAGAAGTGATTACTTCAACTTTTTCAACACTTTCAGAGGGAAATTGTTTTAATGCTTCATTACTGCTTATTCCAACAAGTCCTGATGGTTTGCCATTTATTAAAATTCTCACACTTTCATTTCCTCTTAAGGATACATTTCCCTCAATATCAACTTCGACAGATGGAAGGTTATCTAAAACATCACTAACGCTACTTCCTTTTAAAGTCAAGTCTTTTCCGATATTGTAAACAGTTTTATCTAATTTTATTTCTATTTCTGTTTTTTCTCCAATAACTTCTACTTCATTCAAAATATTTTCATCAATTGAAAGTTCAATTACTCCTAAGTTCAATGAATTTTCAATATTAATTTTTCTCAAATATTTTGTTTTGAATGAAATATATTCAAATTTAAGATCATAATTACCTTTGCTAACTTCAATACTAAATTCCCCATTATAATCCGTTATTACTCCATTTATAATCTCCTCACTGTTAGCTTTGAAAACACTAATTGTTGAATATTCAAGAGGAGAATTAGTTTCAGGATCACTGACTGTTCCTGTAATTAAAAATTTATTTTCTTGTGAGTACAAAAATGTACTTGAAATCAATATAAAAAACAAAAGAATTTTTTTCATAACCAAATTAAATCAAACATCTTGCCAATCAAGATATTATCTATGACAATGAAAACATATAATAGTTTAATTTAAATAATTTTATTTATTTCCTCTGGTGGAATTGCAATTGTAGCTTTATCGTTTGAAATAAATATGGGTCTTTTAATCAAGTTTGAATATTTATGTAAAAGATCTATTATTTCATTGTCAGAGAGTTTTTTAGAGATATAATTTTCTTTCCATATTTTTTCTTGTCTTCTAACTAGATCAATTGGATTTACATTTAGTTTATCTATAATTTCTTTTAGTTGATTTATTTCTAAACCATCTTTCATGTATAATAAAGTTTCAAAATTTAAATTGTGAAATTTTAAAAACTCCATAGCTTCTCTGGATTTTCTGCATCTGGGATTGTGTAATAATTTATACATAATTAATTACTCATTAAAAAAGCTTTTAAAAAGGGATTTAATCCACCATTTAAAACTTCGTCAATATTATTAGTTTCATGTTCAGTCCTTACGTCTTTTATTAATTTATATGGGTGAAGTACATAATTTCTTATTTGAGACCCCCATTCAATCTTCATTTTATTTGACTCTATTTTTTCTCTTTCTTTCATTTTTTCTTTCAATTCAATTTCATACAGTTGAGATTTAAGTAGTCGCATAGCTTTATCTTTATTTTCTAATTGAGATCTCGTTTCAGAATTTTCGATTACTATTCCTGAGGGAGCATGTCTTAACCTTACGGCTGTTTCTACTTTATTTACATTTTGACCACCAGCTCCACTTGATCGCATTGTTTCCCAAGAAATTTCAGAGGGATTAATATTAATTTCAATAGTATCATCTACAAGTGGATAAACATAAACTGAGGCAAATGAAGTATGCCTTTTAGCATTACTGTCAAAAGGTGATATTCTAACCAACCTATGCACTCCGTTTTCTCCTTTTAGCCATCCAAATCCAAAATCTCCTTCAATTTCAATCGTAACAGATTTAATTCCCGCAACATCACCTTGTTGGAGATCTAATTCTTTAATTTTATACTTATTTTTTTCTGCCCACATTACATACATTCTCATCAACATTTGAGCCCAGTCACAACTTTCTGTTCCACCAGCTCCAGCTGTAATTTGGATTACAGCACTCATTTCATCTCCTTCATTGGAAAGCATATTTTTAAATTCAATATTCTCGATATGTTCTTTACATTTCACGAAATGTTTTTCTATTTCTTTTTCTTCAATTTCACCTTCTTTAAAATATTCAAATAAAACTTCTAAATCTTCACAGAACGCAACAGCTTTTTTATAATCTTTAACCCATTGTTTTAAAGATTGTAATTCTTTCATTACTATTTGTGCTTTTTTTGAGTCATTCCAAAAATCAGGATCAAATGTAATTTCTTCCTTATTTGAGATTTCAATATTTTTAGAATCTATGTCAAAGATAACTCCTTAACGATTTAGTTCGTTCAAGGAGATTTTTAATTTGGTCAATTGTTATCATCAATTAATGATTTTTACATTTCAAAAATACATTTTATATAGAAATAATTCAATCAATAAATTTTATATTAGATAAAATAATTTTTATGAAAAGTAGATCTTTAATTATTCTTTTATGTTTATCAACGTTTTTTTTAAGATCACAAGAAAATATTAATAATAATATTGATTTCAATGGATTTTTTAATTTTAATTATGATGCAAAGTCAGGAAAGATTTTTCTTGATGTAGATAAATTGAATTACGATTTTTTATACATAAACTCTTTAACAACTGGACTTGGCTCTAATGACATAGGTTTAGATCGTGGTCAATTAGGTAATGAAAGGTTAGTGAGATTTAAAAAATATGGAAATAAACTTTTACTGATACAGCCGAATCTAAAATATAGAGCATATACAGATAATAAGTTAGAAAAAAAGAGTGTTGAAGAAGCTTTTGCTTTTTCAGTAATTTTTGGATTTGAAATTATTGAGTCAAATTTAGATTCTTATAAAATTGATCTAACTCCATTTTTAATGCAAGACACTCATGGTGTTTCGGATAGATTAAATAAATTAAAACAGGGTAATTATAAAATTGACATTTCAAAGAGTTCTGTTGAATTAAAAAACACTAAGGCCTTTCCAAAAAACATTGAATTTGAAGCATTACTAACTTTTAAAGGAAAGCCGAGTGGATATTTAATTCCAAGTGTTTCGCCAGATTCTAAATTAGTTAGCTTAATTCAGCATCATTCTTTTATTGAGCTTCCTGATGAAAATTATTCTTCCAGAGAATTTGATCCACGAAGTGGTGCAATTATGACATCATATATGGATTATGCTACTGAAATTGAAAAACCAATATTAAAAAGAAATATCATTAGGCATCGATTGAAAAAAAAGAATATTGATTCTGATTATAGCGTTCCAGAAAAACCAATTATTTATTATTTAGATCCTGGAACACCAGAACCTGTAAGATCTGCACTAATTGAAGGAGCTCTGTGGTGGAATGAAGCTTTTGAGGATATTGGTTTTAAAAATGCATTTCAAGTTAAAATATTACCTGATGGAGCTGATCCAATGGACTGCAGATATAATATGATTCAATGGGTACACAGGTCAACACGTGGATGGAGCTATGGTTCTAGTGTTGTTGACCCACGAACTGGAGAAATAATTAAAGGTCATGTCAGTTTAGGTAGTTTGAGAATTAGACAAGATTTTTTAATTGCTCAATCGTTAATGAATAAACCATTTCAATATGATAATTACAATGATAAGCCAATGTTAGATTTAGCTTTGTCAAGAATAAGACAATTAAGTGCCCATGAAGTTGGTCACACCTTGGGTTTTGCTCATAATTTTGCTTCTAGCTCAAATGAAAGATCTTCAGTTATGGATTATCCACATCCGTTATTAAAAGTTGATGAAAATAAAATAGATTTTTCTGAAGCTTATTCTGTTGGTATTGGTGATTGGGACAAGGTTAGTGTTGCTTACAGTTACTCTGAAATCAAAGAAGAAGATAAAAAATTACATCTTGATAATATTCTTAATGATGCGTATAAAAGTGGATTAAGATTTATCACAGACAGTGACGCTAGATCAATTTCAGGTTCACACGTCAATGCTCACCTTTGGGACAATGGAAAAAATGTTACCAATAACTTGAATGATCTTTTTAATATTAGAAAAAAAGCGATTTCAAATTTTTCTAAATTTAATATTAAAAAAGGGGAGCCTTATTCAAAATTAGAAGACCTTTTTGTTCCATTGTATTTTATGCATCGTTATCAAACTGAAGCTGTTATTAAATTAATAGGAGGAATGGATTATAATTATTCAACAAGAGATGACAATCAGTTAATAGTTAAGGATTTAGAATATGAAATTCAAAAGGATGCTTTAAAAGCAGTTTTAAAATCATTAAACGCTAAACATTTAGCAATTCCTAAAAATATTTTAAAATTGTTTCCACCAAGAGCTTATGGTTATCCAAGTAATAGAGAATCTTTTAGTGGAAGAACTGGTGTTTCTTTTGATCCTTTTAGTGCAGCTCAAACAGCTAGTGAATTTTCAATAAATTTATTGTTTAATGTAGAAAGATTAAATAGAATTAAGATTCAAAGTTCTGTTGATACTTCAAAGCTTGGTTTAAATCAATTATTTAATGATTTGTTATCCTCTACGTTTGGAAATAAACTTAAAGGCACATATTTGAATGAAATTCAACACATGATCAATTTAAATATCTTGACATATTTACTCAAAGTTTCAATTGACAAAAATGCATTCTTACAAGTAAAAAACAGCGCAATGAAATCAGTGAATTTGATTAAAAATAATCACTATAATAACTTTAAATCTTTCAATGAGGATTATCATTTACTAATTAATGATTTTAATAATAACCCAGAAAAATATAAGGGAAAACTTTCAAAAAAAATTCCTGACGGATCTCCAATAGGTACAGAATCTTGTAATTTTAATTATTAATATTATGGAAATAAATTTAATTAGTGATACAGTTACAAAGCCGTGTAAAAATATGTTAGATTTCATGATGAAATCAAATGTAGGCGATGATGTTTTTAAAGAAGATCCAACAATAAATGAATTGGAAAAAATGTTAGCTGAAATGTTTGGAAAAGAATCAGCATTATTTTTCCCCTCTGGAACTATGGCGAATCAGACTGCTATAAAGATTCATACCGAGCCAGGTGATCAATTAATATGTGATAAATATGCACATGTTTACAATTACGAAGGAGGTGGTGTAAGTTTTAATAGTGGCGTATCATGTAAACTAATTGACGGACACAGGGGAATGTTTACAAATGAACAAGTTCTAAATTCTATTAATCCACCAGATTTTTATCACAGTCCCAAAACCTCTTTAGTTTGCGTCGAAAACACAACTAATAAGGGAGGGGGAGCTTGTTGGGATATTAATGAATTAATCAAAATAAAGGGAACTTGTAAAAAACATAATTTGTTTTATCATTTGGATGGTGCAAGAATTTGGAACGCAATGGTTAAAACAAATACTAAACCAATCCAGTATGGAGATATATTTGATTCAATCTCTGTTTGTTTAAGCAAAGGCCTTGGTTGCCCTGTTGGTTCTGTTTTATTAGGATCCAGAGAATTTATTAATAAAGCAATTAGAGTAAGAAAAGTTTTGGGAGGTGGAATGAGGCAAGCAGGTTATTTAGCTGCTTGCGGAATTTATGCATTAAAAAATAATATAGATAGATTAAAAGAAGATCATTTAAAAGCATTTGAAATTGAAAAACTTCTATCCACAAAACATTATATAAAGAAAGTTGAGAAAGTAGAGACAAATATTTTAATTTTTCAATTAAAATCAAACCACGACTCAAATATTTTTATAGAAAAAATGTTGGAGTATGACATTAAGTTAATATCTATGGGTGATAATAAATTAAGAATAGTTACTCATAAAGATTATAACGATGGAATGCATCAAAAATTTATTGAAATTATTACAAATTTTCAAATTTAAAATATGATTAAAAATTCATTTTTATTATTTGTAAGTATTATGTTTGTGTTTTCTTGTAATAATGAAATTAAACCTCCTTTGAAGAATTCAATTATACCACCAAAAGCAGAAAAATCGCCAGTTTCATTTAAAAAATTTAATGATATCAGAATTGATGATTATTATTGGTTAAAAGAAAGAGATAATCCCGAAGTTATAGATTACTTAGAGAGAGAAAATGATTATTATGAGAAAATGACTTCTCATACTCTAGATTTACAAGATAAATTATTTAATGAAATTAAAAATAAAATAAAAGAGGATGACGAATCTGTTCCTTATTTTTTAAATGGATATTGGTATAAAACTAAATACCAAGAAGGTCTAGGATATCCTATCTATACTAGATATAAAGATTCTTTAACTAATAAAGAAGAAATTTTATTTGATTGTAATGAGTTAGCTAAAAAACATGATTATTTTAATTTATCAAACTTTCAAATTAGTCCTGATAATAAAATAGTTGCATACAGTACTGATATTGTTTCTAGAAGACTTTATACAATTCAATTTAAAAATTTAGAGACTGGAGAAATCTATAATGATAAAATAATAAATTCATCAGGGAGCTTTGCTTGGGCAAATGATAATTTAACTCTTTTTTATACTAATAGAGATGTAAATACATTAAGGAACGATAAAATATTTAAGCATACACTAAATACGGATTATGAAACTGATGAATTAGTTTATTTTGAAAAGGATGAAACTTTTTATGCTAATGTTTCTAAATCAAAATCAAAAAAATATATTATTATTTCATCATACAGTACTTTAACCTCTGAATTTCAGTTTTTACCTGCTGACAAACCAAGTGATAGTTTTATACTTTTTAGCAAAAGAAAAAGAGGAGTTGAATATAACATAAATCATTATAAAGAGCATTTTTACATTATCACAAATAAAGACAATGCATTCAATTATAAGTTAATGAAAACTAAAATCAATAATACTTCCAGCGCTAATTGGGAAGATGTTATTGAGCATAGAGAAAACATCTTAATTGAAGGTATTGACATCTTCAAAGATCATTTAGTTGTTAGCGAAAGGGTTAATGGTCTAAATAGAATAAATATTAAAAAATGGGATAACTCAGAAAACTATTTCTTGAATTTTGATAACGAAACTTTTAGTGCTAATACAACTACTAATTTAGATTTTGATTCTAAAAAACTCAGGTATTCTTACAATTCCTTAAACGAACCTTATTCTGTTGTTGAGTTTGACATGATTACTAAAGAAAAAAATATTTTAAAGCAGCATCAGGTTTTAGACAAAAACTTTGATAAAAATAATTATATTACTGAAAGAATTTGGGCTAATTCTAGAGATGGTAATAGCATACCAATTTCATTAATTTATAAAAAAGGTATTAAAAAAGATGGCTCAAATCCACTTTTACTTTATGGTTATGGATCTTATGGAAACACAATAGATCCATCTTTTTCAATTAGTAGATTGAGTTTATTAGAAAGAGGATTTATATATGCTATTTCTCATGTAAGAGGAAGTGAGTATTTAGGAAGAGATTGGTATGAAAATGGTAAACTTTTAAATAAAAAAAATACGTTTTTTGATTTTGTTGATTCAACAAAATTTTTGATTTCTCAAGGTTATACATCCGCAGAGCATTCTTATGCTTATGGTGGCTCAGCTGGCGGATTGCTTATGGGTGCAGTTATTAATATAGCTCCTGAACTGTATAATGGTGTAATAGCTGCAGTTCCTTTTGTTGATGTAATCACTACAATGTTAGACGAAACGATTCCTTTAACTACTAGTGAATATGATGAATGGGGAAATCCTAACAAAAAACAATATTACAATTACATGATGTCCTATTCTCCTTATGACAATGTATTAAAAATGAATTATCCAAATTTACTTGTGACAACTGGATTACACGATTCACAAGTCCAGTACTGGGAACCTGCTAAATGGGTTGCTAAATTAAGAGATTATAAGCTTGATGATAATCATTTATTTTTGAATACAAATATGGAAACTGGTCACGGAGGTTCTTCCGGTAGGTTCGAAGCAATAAAGGATTTAGCTAAAGAGTATGCATTTATTCTAGATTTAGAAAACATTTATAATTAGTAATAATTTGGTTCTAACTACTTTTTTTAATTATTTTGCTCCCTTATATGCTACCAATAGCAGATTATGAGTAAAAAAAATAAAGCTTTTAACAATATTCTTGAGTTAATTGGTAATACGCCTCTTGTTAAATTAAATAAGATTGTTGATGATATTCCTGGGAATTTTTATGCTAAGCTAGAAGCGTTTAATCCAGGCCACTCAAATAAAGATAGAATAGCTCTTCACATAATAGAAACTGCCGAAAGAAAAGGTTTATTGAAGCCGGGTGCTACCATAATTGAAACTACATCTGGAAATACAGGTTTTAGTTTATCTATGGTTAGTATGATAAAAGGATACAATTGTATCTTAGCTGTTTCTTCAAAGTCTTCACCTGATAAAATTGATATGCTAAAGTCCATGGGTGCTAAAGTTTATGTATGCCCAGCTCATGTTAGTGCTGATGATAAAAGATCCTATTATCAAGTCGCTAAAAGATTACATGAAGAAATTAAAGGTTCTTTTTATATCAATCAATATTTTAATAAGCTAAATACCGAAGCTCACTTTAGTTCAACAGGCCCAGAAATTTGGAATCAAACTGATGGGAAAATTACTCATTTAGTTGCAAGTAGTGGTACCGGAGGAACAATTTCTGGAATTGGACAATATTTGAAATCAAAAAACCCAAATATTAAAATAATTGGAGTTGATGCTTATGGTTCAGTTCTAAAAAAATATCATGAGACTAAAGTTTTTGACGAGGATGAAATTTATCCCTACCGAATTGAAGGACTTGGTAAAAATCTGATTCCTACTGCTACTGATTTTGATATAATAGATTTATTTGAAAAAGTTAATGATGAACAAAGTGCACATTCTTCAAGAGAAATAGCTTTAAAAGAAGGTATGTTTGTTGGGTATACATCTGGAGCTGCTATGCAGGCTGTAAAACAGCTTTCAAAAAATAATTTGTTTAATAGTGATAGTGTTGTGGTAATGATTTTTTGTGATCACGGTTCTAGATACATGAGTAAAATTTATAGTGACAAATGGATGTCTGATCAGGGATTCTTTGACTCTGAAAAAACTCCATTGGAAAAACCTATTGAATACATAAAATAAATGTTATTTTTGCTTTAATAAATTACTGCAATAAATGAATGATTTATTTGATAAAATAGTTACTAATAAAGGTCCCTTAGGTCAGTATGCAAAAGTAGCTGAAGGTTATTTTGCTTTTCCAAAACTTGAAGGTCCTATTAGCAATAGAATGAGTTTTAATGGTAAAAAAGTTATCACATGGAGTGTTAATGACTATCTAGGACTTGCAAATCATCCCGAAATTAGAGAATTTGATGCTGAAGCCGCAAAAAAATATGGATCAGCTTATCCTATGGGCGCTAGACTAATGTCTGGTCATACTCATTTACATGAAAAATTAGAAAATGAATTAGCAGATTTTGTTAATAAAGAGAAGGCCTATGTCCTTAATTTTGGATACCAAGGAATTTTATCAACAGTTGACTCATTAGTGTCTAAAAATGATGTAATTGTATACGATATAGACTGTCATGCTTGTATTGTTGATGGAGTTAGACTTCATGTTGGAAAAAGGTTTACTTTTCAACATAATGATATTGATAGCTTAGTTACTAATTTAGAAAGAGCTACTAAAATCGCAGAGAAAACGGGTGGAGGAATTTTAGTGATTTCTGAGGGTGTTTTTGGAATGAGGGGAGAGCAGGGTAAGATTAAAGAGATTTCTGCTTTAAAAAGCAAATACAAGTTTAGGTTATTAGTTGATGATGCACATGGATTTGGTACTTTAGGTAATACTGGAGCTGGAGCTGGTGAGGAACAAGGTGTTCAAGACCAAATAGATGTTTATTTTGCAACTTTTGCAAAGTCAATGGCAAGTACAGGTGCTTTTATTGCTGCAGATAAAATGATAATTGATTATTTAAAATATAATATGAGATCTCAGGTGTTTGCTAAGTCTTTACAAATGCAGCTAGTAGCTGGAATTTTAAAAAGACTTGAAATGTTAAAAACTAGACCTGAATTAAGATTTAAGTTGTGGGATAATGTTAGAGCACTTCAAAGTGGTTTAAGAAAGCAAAATTTTGATTTAGGAAAAACTCAAAGTTGTGTAACTCCTGTTTTTTTAAAAGGAGATATTCATGAAGCTTTTGTTATGGTTAAAGAACTTAGAGAAAAATATTTTATTTTTTGTTCTATTGTAGTTTATCCAGTTATTCCAAAAGGATTTATACTTTTGAGACTTATTCCTACCACTTCTCATAATATTGATGATATAAATGAAACTCTTTCTGCATTTTCTAAAATTAGATCTAAACTAAATAACGGGACTTACAAGAAAATTGCTGAAAAACTAAAAATGAATTAATGTTTTTGATTTGAATGATAATTTATTTTCACGGTTGTAAATTACATAGTTAAAAAAAAACACTAATTTTGGTCAGAATTTAAGCGTTATGAATCCAAAAAAAATACTCAACGCTAATGAAATATCAACCATACTTAATAGGTTGTCTTTTCAATTAATTGAAGATCACAATACATTTAATGATACTGTTATAATAGCAATTCAACCTAGAGGTGCTATACTAGGTAAAAGAATTTCTAAACTTATTAATAAGTATGAGAAAGATAATAATCTTAAAATAGGTTACTTAGATATAACTTTTTTTAGAGATGATTTTAGAAGAAGTCAAAAAGTATTAAAAGCCAGTGCAACTGAAATTGAGTTTACTATTGAAAATAAAACAGTAGTATTAGTTGATGATGTTTTATTTACAGGAAGAAGTATAAGAGCTGCTTTAAATGCAATCCAGTCCTTTGGAAGACCCAAAGAAATCCAATTATTGACTTTGATTGATAGAAGATTTTCCAGAGAATTACCAATTCAACCGGATTATTGTGGAACCCAAGTTGACTCAAGGTTAAATGAAAAAGTAATAGTTCATTGGAAAGAAAATGATTTAGAAGATTCAGTTTATTTACATAAAAATAAAAAATGAGTAGTTTAAGCGTAGATAATTTATTGGGAATAAAATATTTAAATAAACAAGATTTAAATTTAATTTTTAAAACTTCTGATAATTTTAAAGAAGTAATAAATAGAAAAATTAAAAAAGTTCCCTCTTTGAGAGATGTCACAATAGCAAATTTATTTTTTGAAAACAGTACAAGAACTAAGTTATCGTTTGAATTAGCTCAGAAAAGATTGTCAGCAGATGTTGTTAACTTCTCATCATCTGGATCCTCAATTTCAAAAGGAGAAACATTAATAGATACAGTAAATAATATTCTTTCTATGAAAGTTGACATGATAGTTATGCGTCACCCTAGCCCTGGCGCAAGTGTTTTTCTTTCTAAAAATATTAAATCTTGTATAATTAATGCAGGAGACGGCACACATGAACATCCAACACAAGCATTATTAGATGCTTATTCATTAATTGAAAAAATTGGTGATTTAAAAAGTAAAAATATACTTATTGTTGGAGATATTATGCATTCGAGAGTAGCTTTATCCAATATTTTCGCCTATCAAAAACTTGGAGCTAATGTTACTGTTTGTGGTCCAAAATCACTTATTCCAAAAAGTATTGAATCATTAAACGTTAATGTTGAAACTAATTTCAGACAAGCATTAAAAAATTCTGATGCTGTTAACATGTTAAGGATTCAAAATGAAAGAATGTCTGAGTCCTATTTTCCCTCTACAAGAGAATATGTCCAACAATATGGCTTAACAATGCCTTTATTAAGTTCCATTAATAAAGAAATTATAGTAATGCATCCCGGTCCAATTAACAGAGGAGTGGAAATAACAAGTGAAGTTGCAGATTCTGATCAAGCCATAATTTTAGATCAAGTAGAAAATGGAGTAGCTATTCGTATGGCAGTAATGTACTTATTAGCTGCAAAGCTTAAATAACATGAACTTTTCTAAATCCAAAAACACATTATTATTTAAAATAAATAATAGAAATAATTATCTAAATTTCTTAAATGAAATTAAATCAAATATTAATATAAAAAACATAATAATTGATTTAAATGAATTTAATTTTGATGAAATTTTTGATGATTTAAATAATTTATTTACTGAATCTAAAAATAATAATAGATCTTTTGTTATAATTAAATCAGATTATCGATCTGAGTACCAGAGCATAAAAATGAATATTGTTCCATCTTTGCAAGAAGCCATAGATATAATCGAAATTGAAGAAATTGAAAGAGATTTAGGTTTGTGATGAAATTAACAATATTAGGTAGTTTTTCGGCTTATCCATCTTTTAAAGGTTTTACTACTTCTCAAGTTTTAGAATACAGCGGAAAATCATTTCTAATAGATTGTGGTGAAGGAACTCAAATTCAATTAAGAAAAAATAAAATTAAATTTAATTCAATAGAAGATATTTTTATTTCTCATTTACATGGAGATCACTATTTTGGTCTTCCTGGCCTAATTTTGACTTTTAATTTGTTAGGAAGAGAAAAACCTTTAAATATTTTTGGTCCCAAGGGAATTAAAGAAATAATTACGTCATTGATGAAAGCTGGAAAAACTTGGACTAATTATAAATTAAACTTTATAGAATTAAGTAGTATAAAACCTGTAGTTATCTTCAATAAAAATAATTTATCTGTAACAACGATTCCACTTTATCACGGAATTTATACTAATGGTTTTTTATTTAGAAAAAAAGCAAGTAGTCATAAATTAATTGTGAGCAAAGTAATGGATTTCGGAATTGATAAAACTCAATTTTCAGGAATCAAATTAGGAAAAGATGGAGTGACTGAAAAAGGAGATATTATAAAAAATATCAAATTGGTAGAGCCTTTAAATCCAGATATTACATATGCATTTTGTAGTGATACTATTTTCAATTTAAATATTACAAAACAAGTTATGGATTGTGATCTATTATATCATGAGTCTACATTTTTGAAAAAAGATGAAAATTTTGCTACAAAAACCTTTCACTCAACTGCAGAGCAAGCTGCAATTATAGCAAAACATTCAAATGTTAAAAAACTTATTTTAGGTCATTTTTCATCCAGATATAACGATTTGGAATTATTTTTAGATGAGGCTAAAACAGTTTTTAATAATTGTGAATTAGCACTTGAGAATAAGAGTTTTGTATTTTAGTAATAAATATTAATTTAGAATATGTCAAAAGATTTAAGTGGATATAGAGATAACTATCTAAAGGGAGAACTAAATGAAAATGATTTATCTGACAATCCTTTTGTTTTATTTTCTAAATGGTTTGATGAGATTGAAAGATTTGGAACCGAAATCGAACCAAATGCAATGTCATTATCAACTGTAACTATAAATTTTTCGCCTTTAACTAGAATTGTATTATTAAAAAAATTTTCTGAGTTAGGTTTTGTTTTTTTTACTAATTATAATAGTAGAAAGGGTAAAAATATTTTAAATAATTCAAACGTATGTTTATCATTTTATTGGCCCTCAATGGAAAGGCAAGTTATTATTCAAGGGAAGGCTAATAAAATTAGCGAATCAGATTCTATTAAATATTTTAATTCTAGGCCTGAAAGCAGTAGGGTTGGAGCTATTATTTCTAATCAAAGTGATGTTATTCCATCTAGAAATTATATTGATGAAAAATTAAAAACTTTCATATCAAATAATAATGACTTAATTAAGCCTGAAAACTGGGGTGGTTTTTGTGTTGTTCCTAGTTCCATTGAGTTTTGGCAAGGGAGAGATAATCGTTTACATGACAGAATTATTTTTTTAAATAAAAATAATATCTGGAACAAAAAGAGACTATCTCCTTGAAAAGACTCATTTTAATCAGACATGCAAAATCTTCATGGGATAATGACGTTTCAGACTTAAATCGTCCTCTTTCTAACAGAGGATACTCTGATGCTCAAATAATGTCAGGAATTTATAATAACTTAAATATTAATGTGGATAATATTTTTTCAAGCCCTGCGTTAAGAACTCAACAGACAGCAGAAATTTTCTTAAAAAATATTAATAGAATTAATTTAAACAACTATAAGTTAGATCATAAATTATATGATTTTATTGGAAATAATGTTGAAATATTTATTAAGAACTTAGATAATATAATTGATTCGGTAATGATTTTTACACATAATAACAGTTGTAACAATATTTTATCAAAATTTTCAAACATTAATGGTTTAATGGTGCCTACATGTGGAATTTTAATTTTTGAATTTGACGTATCTTTGTGGAAGAATATTAATTCAGGAAAATGTAATTACTATTTTCCTAAAAATTTTAAATGATCACTTCAAAAAACCTATTTATTAATAGAGAAATTAGCTGGCTTGAATTCAATGAAAGAGTTTTGGAAGAAGCTGATGACCCTACTGTTCCTTTGATTGAAAGAATAAGATTTTTAGGTATTTTTTCAAATAATTTAGATGAATTTTATAGAGTTAGGTATGCTACTGTTAAGCGTATTGCAGTAAGTACAAATAGCGGAAAAAAACTTTTTAAAGACAGAACAGCCAAAGAGTTATTAAATGATATAACAATAAAAGCAACTGATCTTCAACAAAAAAGTTTTTTAACTCTTACCAACATTATTAAGCTTTTAGAAAAAGATAAAATTTATTTTGTAGATGAATTAAAAATTAAATTTAATCATAAACAATTTATAAATAATTATTTTTTTGAGATTATTAGTCCTGCAATTGATGTTATTATTCTAAATAAGAATAAGAAATTTCCAAAATTTAAAGAAAATCTTTCTTTTTTATTGATTAGAATTATTTTAGAAAATAATGATGTTCAAAATGCTATAATTAGGTTTCCTAGAAACTTGGATAGATTTGTAATATTACCCTCAGATAGCAAAGAGCAAAATATTATAATGATTGATGATATTATTAGATTTCATTTAAAAGATATTTTTAAAATATTTAATCCAAAATCAATTGAGGCTAATATGGTAAAGGCAAGTAGAGATGCAGAATTAGATTTTGATGATGATATTTCAAAAAGTTATTTGGATAAAATTGCTCAAAGTGTCAAAGAAAGATCTAGTGCTGATCCTGTACGTTTTGTTTATGATAGCGAAATCAAATTAGAAACTTTGAATTTTTTATTGAACAAAATGGGTATAAATAATGAAACAGACAGTATAATCCCTGGCGGCAAATATCATAACAGAAGAGATTATATGAGCTTTCCGAACCTAAATAACTCCTTAGTATATGAATCAATGCTTCCACTCAATGTTAAAGGGTTTAGTCATAGTGATAATACTTTTGATAAATTAAAGAAAAAAGATTTTATGATTCATACTCCTTATCATAAATTCTCCTATTTAATTAGTTTTTTAATGAAATCTTCAATAGATCCAAAAGTCAAAAAGATTTCAATTACAATTTACAGGTTATCCAAACTATCTAAGGTTGCCAGTGCTTTAATTAATGCTGCTAGAAATGGTAAAAAAGTAGTAGTTCAAATCGAACTTCAAGCAAGGTTTGATGAATCAGCAAATATTAGATATGCTAAAGAAATGCAATCACAAGGGATTAAATTAATTTTTGGTTCTCCTAATTTAAAAGTACATAGCAAAATTTGTCTTATTGAAAGGCTGGAAAATGGAAATTTAAAAAAATATGGTTTTATAAGTACTGGAAATTTTAATGAATCAACTGCAAAGATTTATACTGATTTAACTTTATTTACCTCAAATGTTAAGATTTTAGACGAAGTTTCAAATGTTTTTAACTTTTTCAATGCAAATTATAAAAAATATGTTTTTAAAAACTTGATTGTGTCTCCAATAAATACGGAAACTAATATAAAAAAACTTATTAATAATGAAATTGTAAATGCTAAAAACGGTAATGAAGCCTGGATTAAAATTAAAATTAATAATATAACAAGTTATAGTTTGATACGTTCTTTATACAATGCCAGTAGGGCTGGAGTAAAGATACAAATGATTGTTAGAGGTATATGTTGTCTTATTCCTGGTCACAAAAGCATGAGTGAAAATATAAAAGTTATTAGTATTGTCGATAGATTTTTAGAGCACACTAGATTTATGATTTTTAATAATAATAATGATAATAAAGTTTTTATTTCATCAGCAGATTGGATGACAAGAAACCTGGATAATAGAGTTGAAGTCACTTGTCCTATTTTACAAGAGGATATAAAAAAAGAAATTCTAGATATTTTTAATATTTATTGGAGTGATAATATAAAAGCCAGACTTGTGAATAATAATTCTAAATCTCAGTCTAAATCGCTTAAAAGTTTTCGATCACAACAAAAAATGTATAATTATTATTTAAATAAAATTGAGGGACTTTAGTAAAGTAATTAAATATGCAACAATTGATGTTGGCTCAAATGCTATTAGACTTTTAATATCTAATATTTATTTTCATAATTCAGAACTCTTTTCTACAAAAAATTCATTAGTGAGGGTTCCTATTAGATTGGGTCAAGACGCCTTCAAAAACGGAAAAATATCAAAGAAAAATATTTCAAGGTTATTAGATTCTATGAAATCTTTTAAATTATTAATGAAAGTACATAATGTAGATAAATACTTAGCCTATGCAACATCAGCTTTAAGAAGTTCATCTAATGCTAAAAAGATAATTGACCTGATTAAAGAAAATAGTAATATTAAAATTGAAATAATTAGTGGTACAAAAGAAGCTAGATTAATTACAAATAATCCTGCATTTTCAACTAAATCTAAAACTTTTTGTTTTATTGATGTTGGTGGGGGGAGTACAGAGCTTACTTTAATTAAAAATAATATTGTGTTAATTTCTAAGTCATTTAAAATTGGTGGTGTTAGATTAATAAATAATTTAGTAGATAAATCAACATGGAATAAATTTGGAAATTGGATTGAAAACAACTTATCTGATAAGAGAAATATTGAAGTGGTCGCTTTAGGTGGAAATATTAACAAAATATTTAAATTATCTGGAAATAAAATTGGCGAACCTTTGTCAATCAATCTAATTAATTCAACTATTAATGATTTAGAAAAGATGTCTTTTTTTAATAAAATGATTACTTTAAAACTAAATCCTGACAGAGTTGACGTTATAGTTCCAGCAGGAAAAATTTATCAATTTGTATTAAATAAAATGGATGTAAAGGAGATAACTGTGCCTAAAATTGGTCTTGCTGATGGAATGGTTCACGAACTAATGAACGAATTATAGGTTAAGTTTAAATTCTTTTCTTAAACTTTCGATTCTTGGATTTATTTTTTTTAATTTTTCATATTTTTCAATGGGAGAATAAATAAAAGTTTTTTCTTTTAATCTATTTACTTTAATATTAAGCTTAATATTACTATTTGTTAACTCAGTTTTTAAAAAATTTAATAATTCATTTTTATTTCTCTCTAACTCAATTTTATTAGTTTCATTAGTAAGGGTATATGAAATCTCATTGTTTTCTAGAACTTCTGGCTCAGCTATAGCAATTATACTAGCTAAATTCTTTCTCCCTTTATTTAATAATTTTTGATGAAATTTATTCCAGGATTTTTTTAGTGAATCTTGATTAAAAGTAGAATTAAAGTTTTTGGAAATATTTATTGTGTTTTTTTTTGCAATATTTAAATTTTCAATATCTTTTTTTACCTGTAAACTTGAAATTGATAATCCTGAAATGTTTTTTTTCTCTACTTTCTCTACTTTCTCTACTTTCTCTACTTTCTCTACTTTCTCTACTTTCTTAATTTCTTCTGTTTCAACTATATTAAATTCTTTTGTTGTTTTTTTAGAAACCTCTTCTTTAGATAAGATTTTTATTTTTTTTTTTAATTCAATATTTTCAATCGAACATAACTTCATCAAGCATATTTCAGTCAAAAGTCGTTGATTTTTACTGTTTTTATATCTATAACTGCAATCCTCAGTTAAATTAATTGCATTTAATATAAAATTTGAATCTTTAATTTTAGCCTGATCAATATATTTAGTTTTTAAATTTTCATTTTGTTCTAAAAGAACTTGACTCGAACTGTTTTTAGAAATTAACAAATCTCTTAAGTGAAGGCATAAACCATCAATAAAATGTTGACCGCTAAATCCTTGTTCAATTACATTATTGAATAATAATAGGCAGTTAGAAATATCATTTTTATTAATTAATTCAAATGTTTCAAAATAGACATCGTGATCTAAAATATTCAAATTTTTATATGCTAATTCCTTAGTTATATTTCCATCTGTAAAATTTACTAATCTGTCAAAAATTGACAGAGCATCTCTAAGTGCACCATCACTTTTATTTGCAATTAAAAAAAGCGATTCATCATCATATAAAATATTTTCTTTTTTAGCTATTTTTTCTAAATGACTTTTAATATCTGTTGCACTAATTTTTTTAAAATCATAGATTTGGCAACGAGATAAAATTGTTGGTATGACTTTGTGTTTTTCTGTGGTTGCTAATATAAATATTGCGTATTTTGGTGGCTCTTCCAAGGTTTTTAAAAAAGCATTAAAAGCTTGTCCGGAAAGCATATGAACTTCGTCAATGATATAGACCTTATAATTTCCAGTTTGCGGAGGTATTCTGACTTGATCTATTAGATTTCTAATATCATCCACTCCATTGTTCGATGCAGCATCTAATTCAAATATATTATAAGAAAAATCACTGGTTTTATTGTCGTCATTTATTTGTTTAGCGAGTATTCTTGCACAAGTAGTTTTACCAACTCCTCTTGGACCACAGAACAACATTGCTTGTGGAAGCTGATTGTTTTCAATAGCATTTTCAAGGGTTTTAGTTATAGACTTTTGACCCACAACGGTTTCAAAACTATCAGGCCTATACTTTAATGCAGATACAACATAATTTTCCATCAATACAAATATAGAAATACACAAATAATATTATAATTTTTAAAACTTTAATAATTTTTTTTTATCAACATAATTTTAATTTACTTTTGCTTTAAGCAGGCCTTCTTATCGCTTTTATTTATAAAAGAGGAAAGTCCGGACACCAAAGAGCATTATAGCGGGTAACACCCGTCACTATTTATAATAGAGGACAAGTGCAACAGAAAGTATGTACAGTTAGGCTGTAGTGAAACCAGGTAAACTCTATAAGGTGAAACGTCACGTATACCAACGCTTGAGAGCTGCTCGCTCAATGTTGGAGGGTGGGCGGTTTGAACAAAATAGTAATATTTTGTCTAGATAAATGATAAGACAAGACAGAATCCGGCTTATGGCCTGCTTTTTATTTTAAATAACTTATGCTATTAGGCCCCTCATTAAATATTAAATCTATAATACTTAAATCATTTAGGAAACCATTTTTTTCTGAAAAAACTTGTTTGTATATTATGTTTTCTGAACTTGAATATTTTTTGTTTTCTATGTTTTCTCTTAAATCTAAACCATTTTTATATTGAATTTTATAACTCTTTGATAATTCTGATTTCATTTCAATATCTGTCCATTCTAAAATTAAATTAATAAGGTCAAAATTGAATTTAGTAAGGTAGGTATACTCTTTTATGTAAATTCCCTCTAATGAATCTCTGTAAAATTCAAAAAAAGGTGAGGAACTATAGGCTGATTGTATTGATCTCCAATGATTTTTTTGCCATGCAATTGAATTATCAATTTTAGCATCTAGCATGGAAAACTTAATTTTAGAATGCTTTACAGGGATGGTTAATATTTGAAGTCCGTTTGCTGAGTGAATAAATGTTCTGTTTCTGAATGTTTGTTTAATGTAGTTTTGATGTACATCCCATAATATATTGGAGTTAATTATCTGTTTCCAACACGAAATTGGGCCAAAATAGGGTGGAACCATTATTTTTTGAACCATTAAAATATTTTTATTTCCTTCTTTTTTTTATTTCAGAATAAATTAAAACACTAATTAAGCCAAATAAAAAATACCATCTGTATGATTTTGCCTCTCCATCAAGATTTATTGTAGTAAAAACTCTATCCCAACGAATTTTCCAATTTTTAAATCCATCATTTATTCCATCTATACTAAACCAAATAAATACTGGTTTTCCAACTATGTGATCCTCAGGCACAAACCCCCAACTTCTACTGTCTTCAGATTTATATCTGTTATCTCCCATCATCCAATAATAATCTTGTTTAAAAGTGTAATTATTAGTTTCAATTTTGTTAATTCGAATTATTCCGTTTTTATCAAGCGTTAATTCATTTTTTTCATACTCTCTAATTATTTTTTTATAAATAGGTAAGTTGTTTTTATTTAACTCTACAGTTTTATTTTTTGCTGGAATTATTATTGGTCCGAAATTATCTTCATTCCAATTAAATCTTATATCATTTGGAAAGAATGAAGTGTTATAAGATTTTATTTCATTGAAAGTTCTTTTTAAGCTATCTAGCATTTTAGATTTTGAAATTAATTCTGCTTGCTTTTCGGTAAGAAAAAGATCAGTTTTTTTATCGGTAATCTCGGTCATTGAAATTCTTGAGTTTAGTCTTATTTCATATGGAATCCCATTTGACTTTGTTATTACTATAAAATTCTCAGGACTGTTGTCTATAACTTGTAATAAATAGGGTCTTATTTGTTCAAATTTATATTGATTTATTTCTTGAATTTTAAATTTTCTTTGTATATCTGAAACCCCTAGCTTAATTAAGTTTGATGCTGATACGCCTTTGGAATTATATGCACTATAGCTCAATACGGGTTTAGCTCTGTAGGGCATAATACTTTCTTTTCCATTTATATGTATTAATCCATCAATAATCTCAAGAGTATCAGATGGAATTGCCACACATCTTTTTACATAATTTGATTTTTTATCGATTGGTTTTTTTACTCCTTTTTCACGAACGAAAAATTTCCTTACTGTGTCTGCAGGCCAACTGAACGTTACAATTTCATTTCGTTTAATTTTTTGAAATCCTGGCAATCTATAATAAGGAATTTGGGGTTTATTTAAATAGGATCTAATACCAGTTCCAACGATAGTATCGTGAACCATCGGAAAAGCTATTGCTGTTTGCGGAGCTCTTGCACCATAATGAAATTTACTTACAAAAAGAAAATCTCCGATCAAAATAGATTTCTCTAATGACCCAGTTGGCACAATATATGGCTGAATGAAATATGTATGAACTAAAGTTGCTAAAATAATCGCAAAAATGATTGAACTTAACCATTCTCCAAATGCAGTTTTTGGATTAAGATCCCTTTCATTTATATATTCAGATTTTGATGAATAGTTAATTAAGTAAATGAAAAATCCAAGTGATAATACTGTAGCTATTGTATCAAATGATGAGTTTTTTCCAAAACTTCTTGCTGTTTCAACCCATATAACAGGAAATATAAGTAGGTTGATTATTGGGAGGAATAATAAAATTACCCACCAGAAAGGTCTTTTTATTATTTTCATTAATATAAATGCATTGAAAACTGGAATAAAAGCATAAAATCCTTTATAACCTGACTTTAAATACAGTTTCCAAGTACCTAATCCATGAATCAGTTGAACTAATACAAAGAATATTAACCATTCAAAAATTGTCATATTTAAAATTTAAAGTTTGAATCTTTTATAACATCACTCATATTAAAGACACCTTTTTTATTTAAGATCCATTCTGCTGCTATCACAGCACCCAATGCAAATCCTTTTCTGTTGTGAGCAGTATGTTTAATTTCTAATGAATCTATTTCAGAATTGTATTGTACCGTATGAGTTCCCGGAATATTATCTTCTCTTTTAGAAATCATTTTTATAGTATCCTTATTATTTTTATCAAATGACCATTCTGAATATTTTGAGTTAACTATAATTTCATCTGCTAAGGTAATTGCTGTTCCACTTGGCTTGTCGAGTTTTTGCTTATGATGGATTTCTTCAATATTAATATTATAATCTTTATAATTTCCGACAAGAGTTGCAAGTTTTTTATTAAGTTCAAAAAATAAATTTACTCCTAAACTGTAGTTCGATGAGTACATAAAACTGGTGTTTGTTTTTTTAGAATGTTCTACAATGTCATCATAGTTCTCTAACCATCCTGTGGTACCACTTACAATTGGAATTAAACTGTCAAGTGATAACTTTATATTATTAACTGCTGAATCAGGCGTACTGAAGTTAATTGCCACATCAGTATTTATTAGTTTATCAACTAAATCCTCTCTATCAATAATTATTGAAATGGAATGACCTCTTTCTAAAGAAATTTTTTCAATTTCTCTACCCATTTTACCATATCCGAGTAATGCTATTTTCATTTAAAAATTCAAATTTAGTGATAATCCAATTGATTCATATGTTAACTCATCACCATTATTTAAATAAGGTTTTAAAGTTAAAGATTCGTTTACGTTATATTGTTTTAAATGAGAATCTATGTTAGCATCTAAAATATTTAAAATATAAAAACCAACTATAAATACCATTGATAGGTCTCTGTTTTTTTTATGAAAATCTGCACCGTCTAATAATCTGTCATCATCTAAAATTAAATTTTGATAGGGATCATTTTTGTATCCAGCTTTTCTGCTTTTGTAGGCATTTCTATAATCCCAGTATTTTTTTTGATTAAAATCATAAGAATAAATAGATGTGCCAATAGCTGCATAAACTATTGGTATTTTCCAATATTTCTTGTTAAAACCCTGGCCTAAACCAGGAAGAACAGCTGAGTAAAATGCAGCTTTTGAGGGAGCAGATGGATCTAACTCATCAAATAGTATTTCTTTTTCTTGAGAAATAGCTGATATTGAGATTAGAGTTATTAAAAATGTTGTAAAGAATCTATTTATCACTTGAAAGTTTCTTTATTATCTTATTATAATCTTCAATGTTATTAAAAGAAATCAAAACTGAACCTTTGTTTTTTGTTTTTAACGATACTTTAACCTCAACTTTTAATTTTTGAGATAATCTTTCAATATCATTTTTATAAAAATCTGTACTTATAACTTTTTTAATCTTTTTTATTGAAGAATCTTTACTAGAAATTAGTTTTTCAGCTTGTCTAACTGAAAGAGAGTCAGATAAAATCTTTTTGTAATATTTTAATTGTAAATCTTTTTCCTCAATTGAAACTAGTGTTTTTCCATGACCCATTGAGATGAATCCATCTCTAATTCCTGTTTGAATTATCGGATCTAGTTTCAAAAGCCGTAAATAATTTGATATTGTAGATCTTTTTTTACCAACTCTGGCACTCATTTCGTCTTGAGTTAACATTACTTCATCAATAAGTCTTTGGTAACATAATGCAATTTCTATTGGATCTAAATTCTCTCTTTGTATGTTTTCAACTAAAGCCATTTCTAATGACTGTTGATCATTAGCAATTCTAATATACGCAGGAATAGATTTTATTTTCAACAAGGAAACAGCTCTATATCTTCTTTCTCCAGAAATAATTTGAAATGATTTAAATCCGATTTTTCTAACAGTTATCGGTTGTATTATTCCCAATTGTTCAATTGAATTAGCTAATTCCGATATTTTATCATTTTCAAAATTTGTTCTGGGTTGAAAAGGATTAATTTTAATTTGATTAATAGGTAATTCAATAACATTTCCAATTAATTTATCTGCATTTGAATCTTGAGCTGAATTAATATCATTTTCCTGATTTTCAAGTAGAGCAGAAAGTCCTCTGCCAAGAGATTGTTTTTTATATGCTTTAGCCATTTTTATTATTGTTAATTAATTCATGGGCGAGCTTTATATAGTTTTTTGCTCCTTTACTAGTTGAATCGTAATCTATTATATTTTTTCCATGACTTGGAGCTTCTCCAAGCGTTACATTTCTCTGAATTATTGTTTTAAAAACCATATTATGAAAGTGTTTTCTTACCTCTTCTACGACTTGATTTGAAAGTCTTAACCTTGAGTCATACATTGTTAAAAGTAACCCCTCAATATTTAAATTTGGATTATGAACCTTTTGAATACTTTTTACAGTGTTTAATAGTTTACCCAATCCCTCTAATGCAAAGTATTCACACTGGATAGGAATAATCACCGAATTTGATGCAGTTAATGCATTAAGGGTTATTAGTCCAAGAGAGGGAGCACAATCAATAACTATATAATCGTAATTATCCTTAATATTCCCAAGCGCCTTTTTTAACATAAATTCTCTGTTGGGGTGGTTAACTAATTCAAGTTCAATAGCAACCAGATCAATATTTGAGGGTATGATGTCTAAATTTGGGGTGTTCGATTTTATTATTATGTTTTCTGCTTTTTCGGTATGTTCAAGCAAATGATAAGAAGAATATTTAATTTTTTTTAAATTAATTCCAATTCCTGAAGTTGCATTTGCTTGAGGGTCAAGGTCTATTAACAGAACTTTTTGTTCTAAGATTCCCAAGCAAGCAGAAAGGTTTAGAGCTGTAGTTGTTTTGCCCACTCCGCCTTTTTGATTGGAAACTGAAATTATTTTACCCATCAATATATATTTATTTTAAAAATACAATATTTTGAAACTCAAATATAGATCTAACAGGGGTTTTTGTTAACTAGTTTTTAATACTGTCTTTGAATTCAATTATGTAGATTTCTTCTCCCTCTTTCTTCATAAAAAATTTTTCTCTTGCAAACGCTTCATAGTTGTCTGGATCTTTTAAATCATTAATCAACTTCTGGTCATTTGCAATTTCTTTTTTTAATTTTTCTTTTCTTATGATTAAATCGTCAATTTCTGAGTTAAGAGTACTATGAAAGATATAAGAGTTTGTATCAATAAATAACATCCAAATAAAAAAGAACAAACTAACTAATATGTAAAAATTTGTAAAAATTTTAAAGTATCTATTTGATTTTATTTTTTTTATAATAATTTTAAATGAATTCATTTATTAAGTTTATTACTCCATTTATTGATTTTTGATTACTATTTATAATCACATTTGCTTTTGTTCTTGATGGAAAAATAAATTCTTGATACATGGGTTCACACATTTCGTTAAATCGATTTATAACTTCTTCTTCTGTCCTGCCTCTTTCGTTTATGTCTCGTTTTATTCTTCTCTCCAACCTTGTAACAGAATCTAAATTTAGAAATAATCCAAAATCAATTAAATTTATTAATTCTGCATTACAAAATATATGAAGTCCCTCTAAAATTATTATTCTTTTTGGTTTTAAAAGTTTGTTTTTTTTTAATCTTTTATGGCTTTTGTAGGAGTAAACAGGTTCTTTTATGCTATTGTTTTTTATTAAATTATTTAAGTGTTTAATAAGAAGCTCAAAGTCTATAGAATTAGGATGATCAAAATTGATTTGTGATCTTTCTTTAAAACTTAAATCAGAATGGTCTTTATAATATGAATCCGTATTTATTTTATTAACTCCTGTTTTTTTATAATAGTCTTTTAATTTTTCAGAGATTGTTGATTTTCCTGAGCATGTTCCACCACAAATACCAATTATAAAAACTTTAGAATCTTTAGACTTCATCAACTTCCTTTTCAGTAACTAATTTTTCTGTTTTATTACCCCAACTGTTTAAAATGTAATTCATTATTTCCGCAATCTCTTGGTTATCTAAGCCCATTTTTTCCATATTTAAATTATAATTAATGCCATTAACTACAATTGGTCCAGAAAGTCCATATTTAATCGCTTTTATCGATTCAATGCGTTTGTTTAATAAGTAATCTGCATTTGCAAGAGGAGGATAAGCTCCTTCAACTCCATTACCATCTGACATATGACACCTCATACAAAAATCCTCGTATAATTCTTTTCCGATTGGATAATTATTGATCTCAGATATTTTTAAATTATTTTTTTTTTTTGACGGTACTATTTTGTAAACTCCTTTATTTTCAATTGAAACATAAATATAACCATCAGGTCCCTGCTTTACATCTCTTGGTCTTCCCAAACCTTCGGCTATTTTTGATCTGGAAATGACTTTATTGTCTTTTATTCCAACTCTTTCAATATATTTAAATACAAGTGCTCCAGCAAGTAAACTGCCTTTCCATCCTGGATATATTTCACTTGAAATATATTCGAATGAACTTGGTGCTATTGAGGGTAGCCAATAATACAAAGGTTGTTCCATATTTGGAAGACTTTTATCTTTTGTTATTGTTGTTCCACTGTAATTTATTCCATAAGTTATTTTAGGCCATCCATAGTTTTTTCCTTTTTTAATTATATTAATCTCATCTCCTCCTCTTGGACCATGTTCATTTGTCCAAATTTCACCAGTTTCTGGATGTTTAAACATACCTTGAGGATTTCGGTGACCATAAGAATAAATAGCTTTTTTTGCATTTTCTTCTTCATAAAATGGATTATCTAAAGGAATTGTTCCGTCATCTTTTATTCTGTATATTTTTCCACCATCAATAGTTATATCTTGTGGATTTACATTTCTATTCCCTCTATCTCCAATTGAAAAATATAAATAATTTTCATTGTCAAATTCCATTCTTGATCCAAAATGTTGACCTTTTTTTGAATTGGGAGAGCCTTTATATAAAACTTCTAAGTCTACTAATGAATTATCAATTAGTTTAGCTCTAGCTATTGTGGTATTCCCGCCTTTTCCTTTAATATCCTCAGATGCGTAAGATAAATAAAGCCATTTATTTTCTTTAAATTCTGGATGAAGGGCGATGTCTAAAAGCCCACCTTGACCCCTAAAGTATATTTCCGGAAGACCGTTTATTTCTGTTTTTACCCCATTTTTGTAGTGATAAATAGACCCAGATTTTATTGAAGCAAGTATAGAATTATCGTTTAAAAATTCAATTCCCCATATTATGTTTTCATCTTCGAAAACCAATTCCATTTCAAAGTTTTCTTCGTTGGTTATTATTGAATTTTTGTTTTCCTTATCTAGTGGTTTTAAATCCTGTGCACAGGAATAGTTTATTATAAAGATTGCTAATAGTATACTGATTGAAAATTTATTTTTCATATTTATTTAATTTATTTAATTAATTGCCTCCACTTTCAGCTAATATTTGAAGTAAATCTAAAAATAAATTAATAATATCTAAATATAGATTTACTGCGATTTTTATTGCAGTTGACCAGGATTCATCACCAGCGTTCATTTGTTTTTGTCTAAGTTAAAAAAAAAGTCGGGATGACAGGATTTGAACCTGCGACCCCACGCCCCCCAGGCGTGTACGCTACCAGACTGCGCTACATCCCGAAAATTAAAAATTATTTATGTTAAAATATAAATAAAAAATCCTTAAACATAATTATGTATGCTTAAGGATTTAAGTCGGGGTGGCAGGATTCGAACCTGCGACCTCCGCGTCCCAAACGCGGCGCGATAACCGGGCTACGCTACACCCCGTAAACCGGCAGCAAATATAGTATTATTTCAAAAATCATCAAATAATACTTAAGAATAATGAGTAATATTTTTGATGATAACTTTTTAAAGATTTTTGTTAAGCAAATGATCAAATATTATAAATTTACTTTTTAAATTATTTATATGTCAACCGAAAGAATTAAAAACTTAATTATAGGCTCTGGTCCAGCGGGTTATACTGCAGCTATTTATGCTTCAAGAGCAGATTTGAAACCAGTTTTGTATACAGGTATGGAGCCTGGAGGACAATTAACAACAACTACAGAAGTTGATAATTTTCCTGGTTATCCGGACGGCGTTGATGGCCCCACTATGATGGTTGAACTTCAAAAGCAAGCTGAAAGGTTTGGAACCGATGTAAGAATTGGTTTAGTAACTAAAGTAGTTTTAAGTGATAAGTCTGGTGGAATTCATAAAGTAACTGTTGATAATAATATTGAAATTGAGGCTGAAAGTGTAATTATTTCAACAGGAGCAACTGCAAAGTATTTAGGTATTCCCTCCGAGCAAAGGTTAAGAGGAGGTGGAGTTTCTGCTTGTGCAGTATGTGACGGGTTTTTTTATAAAGGACAAGATGTTGCAATTGTTGGAGGTGGAGATACTGCGGCTGAAGAAGCTACATATTTAGCTAATATATGTTCAAAGGTAACTATGATTGTAAGAAAAGGCGAAATGAGAGCCTCTAAGGCTATGCAGCATAGAGTTGAATCTAAAGAAAATATTGATGTTAAGTATTATTCTGAAATTAAAGAAGTTTTAGGTAAAGATGTTGTTGAAGGTGTAAGTGTAATTAATAATCAAACTCAAGAAATTACTAATGTTCCTGTAACTGGTCTTTTTATAGCTATAGGACATAAACCCAATACAGATATTTTTAAAGGTCAATTGGATATGGATGATTCAGGATATGTAATTACTAAAGGAAAGTCCACACATACAAATAAACCAGGAGTTTTTGCATCTGGTGATGTGCAGGACAAAGACTACAGACAAGCTGTCACAGCTGCAGGTACAGGCTGTATGGCTGCATTAGATGCTGAAAGATATTTAGCAAGTCTGGATTAAGAACAGCTTTTAATTAGTATATTTAAACTATACTATTTGATAATGCAGAAATTTACTCTTTTTATTAAAAATCAAATGTCATTTTTCTGGCTCCCTTCTGCTTGGATATGTGGAGTTAGAGTAGATTCGATAGAAAATAATAAGTGTACAGTAAGAGTAAAACTTGGTTTTTTTAACAAGAATCCATTTAAGTCTCTATTTTGGGCTGTACAAGGTATGGCTGCTGAAATGCCAGGGGGTTTATTACTCCAAAATAAAATAAAAAATAGTGGACAAAATATTGCTATGCTTCTTGTAGGTTCTTCTTCAAAATTTACTAAAAAGGCAGTAGGAAAAATATTATTTACTTTTGAAAACGGTGAGTTGTTAGATGAATTGGTTAATCAAGCCGTTAAGACAAAAGAAGCTCAAACAATTACTATTAGAACCAGCGGAGTTGATGAAAATGGTGATGTTGTTTCTGAATTTTCGTTTAATTGGAGTATAAAACTTCGATCTAAAAGATAACTATTAACATTTTGTTTGCATTTTAATTAAGATTTAATACATATCTTAATGAAAAACCATTAATATGTCTAGATCCGTTTATAAATATACAGTTGAGGTTTTAAAGAAAGTTAGTTTCAATCCTAAACTATTTAAAAGAGAACTTGAAAAAGCATCAAAAAAACTTCTACCTCACGAATATACTGAGTTAATGATTTGGGCTAAGAATTTCAAATTTCAAAATCCACATTTGTATTACGTCGAAGTTTAAATTTTTGGATTAACAATCTTAACATCATTAAAAGATTGAATTTTTTTTAACGAATTTTTAAGCAATAAAAACATCTCCTCTACAATATGTTTTTTTAGATTATTACTTTTATATATAACACTGATTTCTCTTGCGGGTTCCGGAGATTTAAATTTATATACTTTGTCTTTATGTTGATCTGCTAAGTTTAAAAAGTTTAAGTAAGGTATAAGTGTAATCCCATGTCCATTAATAGACAAGTTTACTAGAGTTTCTAAGCTGTTTTTTTTAAACTGTTCATTATAATTTTCTGAAAATAAAATATTATCAATTGTGCTTCTAAATTCGTTTTCTTTTCCTGGAACTAAAACATTCTTTGAATCAATATTTTTGATCTCAATTTCAGTTGAATTTTTATTTTGAATCTTTGTAGGAATTACTATTAATATAGGCTCATAATAAAATGGTTTGACAGTCAAACTAGTGTCACTTAACGGAGTTATTCCAATAACAAAATCAAGTTCGTTGTTTTTTAATGAGGAGTAAAGGGATCTACTGTTGTTTGTTATGAATTTAATATTTATTTCAGGAAATTTTGTAAATAAATTATTTATGAAAAGTGGAAGTATTGTAGATTCTAATGTTGAGCTTATTCCAATATGTAAATTTCCAATTATTTTGTTTTTTTGATAATTTATTAAATCTTTAACTTTAAGAGATTCACTGACTATAATCTGAAACTGTCTTATGAGTTTTTCTCCAATTTCTGTTGTCTCTATTGGTTTTTTTGATCTATCAAATATTTTAGTATTCAATTCCTTTTCTAATTTTTGTATTTGCATACTTAAAGAAGGTTGTGATACTAAAGATTTTTCTGCTGCAGTTGTAAAATTTTTGTGTTTGTACAGTGCAAGAACATATTTAAGTTGATTTATTGTCATATCAGTATTTGTTATAAAAATATGAATTTACATAAGAAATACCTATTGAATGATTTCAATTTTAAAACGAACATTATCAAGAGGCCATTCTCTTTTATCTGTTTCTAAATTTGAAATTTTATCAACAACTTTCATACCTTTTATTACTTTTCCAAAAGCTGTATAGTTTTTGTCAAGATGATATGCTCCATCTTTTTTCTTAACTATAAAAAACTCATAGGGAGAAGCTAGTTTATAAGGATTTTCAATTTCACTACTAGGCATTGAAATTATTCCTCTATGATGTTTATGGCCTTTTTTTGTGTCAGGAGGTAATAAGTATCTACCAATTTTTCTTCTTTTTTTGGATGTACTTATATTATCAGAGTTTCCTCCTTGAATAATAAAATCTTTTACTACTCTATGAAAATATTCTCCTTCAAAATATTTGTTTTTTGTTAAATAAATAAAATTAGCTCTGTGATAAGGAGTATCAACAAACAATTCAATGTCTATATTTCCATAGGATGTAATTATTCTTACTTTATTTTCTTTGTTTTTTTTTCCGTATTCAAAAAAGAACGGAATAGCATTATCATCATTTAATAAAAACTCTTTTTTGGTTTGTTTTGGTATCTTTTTAGTTATTTTTTTTATTTCTGTTTTTACAGGTTGTTCTACCTTATCTTTACATGAAATTAATAAAAGGCTAACTAAAAGTATTTTATAAAAATGCATTTTACAGATTTTAAAAATTATTTATTAAAAATAAACGATTATAAACTTCCAGGACACGATTACTTGTTAAAAATTGCTCCTCCAGCTAGAATTAAGCATCTTAAAAAAAATATTATTCCAAAAGATTCTAAAACAGCATCAGTTTTAATGCTTTTCTACCCTGACAGTAATAATGATACTAGATTAGTACTTATGTTAAGAAATAAATATAAAGGAGTACATTCTAATCAAATTAGTCTTCCAGGTGGTAAAGTTGATAGATTAGACAAATCTTTAAAAGATACAGCCTTAAGAGAAACGCATGAAGAAATAGGATTACATAAAGATGATATTGATATTGTTGGTGAATTGTCTTCGGTTTATATTCCACCTAGTAATTTTAATGTCTTTCCTTTTGTAGGTTATTCTAGTAAAACACCAAAATTTGTTCCTGATTCAAAGGAGGTATCTCTAATTTTAAGTCCTAAACTTGATTATATTTTAAACATGAATATAATTGAATCTGTTGTTGAAGTAAATAATTCAACACAAAAAGTACCTAGTTTTTTGATTGATAATCATATTTTATGGGGAGCTACAGCAATTATGATTCATGAATTTGTTTTATTATTTAAACAAATGGTTAATTCTTAATACATTTGTCTGACCAAAAATTATTATGTGAGTTTTTTAAAAAGGAATCCTTTTGGACATATCCTGTTTGTTAAAAAGTGGTTGATTCGTGTTTTAGGCTTATTAACACATCAGAGGTTTAACCGTTTTAATAAACTAAAAATTGAGGGATCAGATATAATAAAGACACTTCCTGAAAATAATGTTTTATTTGTTTCTAATCATCAGACTTATTTTGCCGACGTTGCAGCAATGATTCATGTTTTTAATGCTAGTTTAAGTGGAAGAGTAGATTCAATCAAAAACATGACTTATTTATGGGAGCCAAAACTCAATATTTATTATGTAGCAGCTAAAGAAACTATGAAGGCAGGTCTTCTTCCAAGAATATTAGCTTACGTGGGTTCAGTTTCTATCGAAAGAACTTGGAGATCTAAAGGAGAGGATGTGAAAAGGCAAGTCAAAATGAGTGATATAGGTAATATAGGAAAAGCTCTTGATGATGGTTGGGTTATAACATTTCCTCAGGGAACTACAACCCCTTTTAAACCAATAAGAAGAGGAACTGCACACATTATTAAGAAATATAATCCGATAGTTGTCCCTATAGTGATAGACGGTTTTAGAAGGTCATTTGATAAAAAGGGTATTAGAATTAAAAAAAGAAATATTCTTCAATCTATGGAAATTAAAAAACCATTAGATATTGATTATAAAAACGAATCTGTTGAAAGTATAGTTGAGAAAATTGAATATGCAATCGAACAACACCCTTCTTTTTTAAAGGTTATTTCTGAAAAAGATCTATTAGATTTAGAAAAAACAAATAAACAAAGAGAGTGGTAATTATTCTTTACTACTAATTAAAGAGTTTTCTTCAATAATTCCTCCACATGCAATTCTAGATCCAGCTGCACCTGATGGTTGTGAAACTAAATCATCAGAACCTTGATGAATTATTATTGATTTTCCAATGATATTTTTGTTTAGATCATCACAATCCAAACACCATAAATCAGTACTAAAAGAAACTGTACCGTTACCATTTTCATCTACATTAAAATTCCCAATATCACCTCTATGAAATCCTTTAGAATCACCCCATTTACCATGACTTTCAAGAGTTGGATTCCAATGTCCTCCAGCAGATTTACCATCAACTGAAGAGCAATCTGATTTTTCATGAATATGAATAGCATGCTCACCAGGTTCTAAATTATTTATAGTTGCTTCCATTGTAACTTTAGAATCTTCTTCAATAAAAACTACAAATCCATTTGTTTGTGACGAGCTTTTTGATTCAAGTTCAATTACAACCATATTAGGAATTGAACAGCTTGAAACAAATATTAAAATGATAAAAAGTAAAAGTATATTCTTCATTTGATTGTATAATTTATTTAGCATAGTATTTGTACATTTAAAGTTATGAAATATTTTGTTTCGATTTTTTGTTTATTTTCTCTAATGTCTTGTGGACTTTTGTCTGAAAATAACAAACCAGTGGTTTACAACACCGAGTCATTTAAAGAATTCAAATTATCAAAAGCACCAGATTATACTAATTTGAGTTCATGGGCTGTTCATCCATCTGGAGATCAAAGTATTTTTGATAATTTCAATTTAAATAGTTCAAAACTTCCTGTTGATGTTTTCTTTATTTACCCAACTCTATTGACAGATAAAGACAATACAAGATGGAATGCAGATATATTTGATTCCAAGACTAGATCATATGTTTTAGGTTCCTCAGTTAAATATCAAGCCTCAGCATGGTTTGCTACTGGAGATGTTTATGTTCCCTATTATAGGCAAGCACATTTAAGAGTGTTTAGAGAATCTTTCTGGAAAAATGGTGGCAGAGAGGCTTATGAGATGGCATACAATGATATTAGACAAGCTTTTGTTACTTTTTTAAAAGAATATAATAATGATAAACCAATAATTATTGCTGGACATAGTCAAGGTGCTGGACATGCGAAAAGATTGTTACAAGAGTTTTTTGACGATAAACCTTTAAAAAACAAATTAGTTGCTGCTTATTTGATTGGAACTAAAATAACTAATAATGATTTCAAAACTTTAAATCATATGACCAGTAAAAATGAAACTGGTGGTTTTGTAACTTGGAATACTTATAGATTAATGTCAGAAAGAAAAACTAAGAAAGCTTCATTCACAATCAGTGAAGAATGGATTCAAGATGCATTATGTTCTAACCCAATTACATGGGACGATAAAAAAACATCAGATTATAAGGACCATAAAGGGTTTTTATATTTAAATAATAAAATTTTTCCTGGTACGGTCAAAATAGAAAGTATTGATAATAAAATATTAGTTAAACTTCCTAAAATGGGTATAGTTAAGCGATTACTTTTATCAACTGTAAAGGATTACCATAAAGCTGATGTTAATTTGTTTTGGGAAGACATTAGATTAAACAGCATTGAAAGATCTAGATCATATTTAAATACTTTGTGAATCAAAAAATATATATTAAAAACATGGTGTGTAACAGATGTGTATCGTCTGTAGACAATACTCTCAATAATTTAAAAATAGAATTTGAATATATATCCTTAGGTCAGTATAATATTAATAATATAAATGACGACTTATATTTAAAATTAAAAACTGAATTACAAACCTTAGGTTTTGATTTAATTGATGATAATAAAAAAATTATTTCCTTAAAAATTAAAGCGACCCTAATTGATGTTATTAGTTTAGGTAAAATAGAGGATAAATCACTTTTATCTATTCTTTCAGAAAATTTTGACTTTAGCTATAATTATTTAAGTAAAGTTTTTAGAATATCAGAAAACATTACTATTGAAAAATATTTTTTAAGATTAAAGATTGAAAAAATAAAAGAATACTTGAGTTACAATGAATTAAGTATTAAAGAGATTTCATATAAATTAAATTATAATTCAGTTTCTCATTTAAGCAATCATTTTAAAAAAGAAACTGGACTAAGTCCTTCACTTTTCAAAAAAAACATAAATAAAAGAACTGGTTTAGATTTTTAGGATAAAATTTTGCAACTTTAATTTTATATTATACAACTAATATTAATTTTTAAATACATTTATTTGCAAGGTGAAAAAATCTTTTAATTTAATATTAATAACATTTCTTTTACAAGTTTCAATTAGTTTTTCTCAAAACTATATTGAGGGAGTAATTAGTTATGAAAACGAATCTGGTGAAATAATTCCATTTCCTGGAGTTACTGTTTTTTGGGAAAACACAACTGTGGGAACTCTCACTAATATTGATGGTAATTATAAACTTTTAAATTCAAGTGTATCAAATAAACTTGTTTTTAAATTTTTAGGCTACAAAGAACAAATTATTGATGTTAGTAATAAAAAATTTTACAACGTTACCATGATGAAAGATGAAAATGTTTTAGATGAAGTAGTTGTAAATAAAAAAAGAAAAACAATTCAAAAATCATATTTTAAGACTCAAAACATTATAAATGTTTCAAGCGAAGAGTTGTTAAAAGCGGCATGTTGCAATATCTCTGAAAGTTTTGAAACTAATCCTTCAATAGACGTTAGTTATTCCAACGCAATTACAGGAGTTAAACAGGTTAAAATGTTAGGTTTAGAAAGTCCGTACTTACTAATAACAGAAGAAAACATTCCAATGATTAGGGGTGCGTCACAAGTTTATGGCTTATCTTTTATACCAGGAACATGGGTGGAGAGTATGCAAATAACAAAAGGAGCTGGTAGTGTAGTTAATGGTTTTGAAAGTATCTCTGGTCAAATTAATGTTGAATTAAAAAAACCATATTCTGACACTCCTTTCTTTGTTAATGTTTATTCTAATAATATGGGAAGAAATGAAGTAAACATACATGGAAATAAAATCATCAACGAAAAGTTAAGTACAGGATTATATTTACATGCTAATAAAAACACTTCTATCAATGATAAAAATAATGACGGTTTTTTAGATAATCCAACATCCAACGCTTTTAATATTTTTAACAGATGGCAATATATTAACACTCAAAAGGGAACAGTTAGCTTTCTTGGAATTCGTTACATGAATGACGATAAAGTTATTGGAGAAAATACAGAAGATGTGGTTTTTATTAGAAACCCATGGAAGGGAGAAATTAACACTAATAGATTTGATTCTAATTTTAAATTCGGATATGTTAATCCAAGTATTCCATATCAATCTTTAGGTTTTCAAATGGCTTATTCAAATCATGATCAAGATTCTTTTTTTGGAATAAGAAATTATAATATAAATCAAAACAGTTTTTATTCAAGTTTAATTTACAATTCGATATTAGGAAGCACCCTTAACAAAATCAAATTTGGATTGAACTACTCATATGATGATTTTGATGAAATTGTAGACAAAAAAAATGTTTTTTATAATAGAATAGATAAGTCCATTGGAGGATTTTTTGAGTACAGTTATGATAGCGTGGATGCTGTAAGTCTTGTTGCAGGTATAAGATATGATATTCATAATAATTTGGGAAGTTTTTTTACACCAAGATTCCATTTAAGGTATCAACCTTTTGAAAAATCTGTATTACGATTATCTGCAGGAACAGGGAGAAAATCTTCAAATATATTTTCAGAAAATCAAAATATATTTACATCTGGACGTCAAATCAAAATTTCAAACGAATTTGGTAATTTTTATGGACTGGATCCAGAAAAAGCTATTAATTACGGCCTTAGTTTTAGACAAGGATTTTTTATAAATAATAGGGAAGGTGATATAACTTTTGATTATTATGTTACTGATTTTGATAATCAAATTGTTGTCGATTGGGAAACTCAAGGTGAGTTATCTTTCTATAATTTAAACGGAAAAAGTTTTTCTAAAAGTTTACAAATTGATTTAGAATATCAAATAATTGATAATGTTTTGATAAAATCAACTTTTAAAAATTTTGATGTAAAAAAGCAATATGATTCTGGATTTAAACAGAACCCGTTGACTCCAAAAAATAGATTTTTCACAAATATAGAAGCTTCCACAAATGAAAAAGAAAACGGATCTAAATGGAAGTTTGATTTTACCTATAATTGGATTGGTAAACAAAGATTACCTAGCCATACTGAATTAATTGACTTTGAAGGTTATTCACCAAATTACAGCTTAGTAAATTCTCAGATAACAAGAGTGTTTTCTAATAAATTTGAAATGTACGTTGGAGGAGAGAATATTGGAGGATACACTCAAAGCAATCCAATTGTTGGAGGTTACCCTTTTGGAACAGATTTTGATACTTCAATTGTGTATGCACCTATACATGGAGCGCTTTTCTATGTAGGTTTAAGATTTAATAATTAATTTAGTAAAATGAAATATATAATTATCTTATCACTTTTCTTTTCATCCTTAGGTTTTTCTCAACAGAATAATCTAAAATCTCTCAATGTTTCTTTTCTAGTAAAAGGAGTTTGTGAGATGTGTAAGGATAGAATTGAAAATGGAACTATTAAACTTAAAGGAGTTAAATATGTTAACTGGGATATTATGTCAAGTAATGTTTCTTTAATCTATAATTCAAAAAAAATAAGTCTAGACGAAATTCACAAGGGAATTTCTTTACTTGGACATAGTACCAATAAATATACTGCACCATCTGAAATTTATAATAATCTTCCAGATTGCTGTATGTATGAAACTTTAGAAAAACATTAAATTATATATCATGAAAAATACATTTAAAATAATATTTGTAGCATTAATTGGAGTATTTATTGGCTATTCAATATCTGATTATTCTAGTACAAACAAAGAAGTTGTTAGTGTTACTGAGGATAAAGTAGAAACCATTATAGAATTAATGGGTACTGAAACTTCTTTTGGTGTGAAAGGTAATTGTAAGATGTGTAAAAAGACTATAGAAACTTCTGCATTATCACTTGACGGAGTTCACAAGGCAATTTGGGATGTAAAGACTAAGCAAATAGATTTAGTATATGATGATCAATTGGTAGAACTTACAACTATTCATAACACGATAGCTAGTTCAGGTTACTCTACTGACTTAGTGGATTTAAATCAGGAAGCATACGAGAATCTTCCAATGTGTTGTCAATATGATCCAGAAAAATAATTTTTATTAAATTTATCCTAATTAAATTTATAGCTATGAAAAAATTTACTCTATTAACTCTTTTATTATTTATTTTCAGTTGTAATACTGAAGTCAAAACAGAAGATTTAGAATCTGAATTTTCTTCATTTTTTAAAAATGGAGATGTAATGACTAGTGTGACACAGGATCCACTTGGAAATGTATTCTCATATCCAACTGGAGAAGCAGCAGTAACAAGTCAGGTTAAAGTTTGGGAACCAGGATTTAAGTCACCTTGGCATTTTCATCCATATACCGGAATTGCATATGTTGTTCAAGGTGAGTTGACTGTAAACTATGATACTGAAACTTCTATTGACGGTATTGAATCTGAAAAAACAATACTTTCATCCGAAACTTATAAGGCAGGTGATAAAGCATTTTTAGGAGTTGCAAATACTTGGCATATTTCGGAAAACAAAGGAACTGAAGATCTTATTTTTATAGTTTCTTGGCTAGGTGAAAAAGATAAACCTTTAGCAGTTTTAGCTAAATAATTATCACTTGAAAAAATAAAAAAGCTCCATTAAGGGGCTTTTTTTATAAATCAAAATTAATTCCTTGAGCTAAAGCAAGCTCATTTGAATAATTTATGGTATTGGTTTGTCTACGCATATAAACTTTCCAAGCATCAGAACCACTTTCTCTTCCTCCTCCAGTTTCTTTTTCTCCTCCAAATGCTCCGCCAATCTCAGCTCCAGATGTGCCTATATTTACATTAGCAATTCCACAATCACTTCCAGATGCTGATAAAAATATTTCAGATTCTTTTAAATTTTTAGTCATAATTGAAGAAGATAGACCTTGTTTGACATCATTCATTATTTCTATAGCATTTTGAACTTCCCCTTTATATTCAATTACATATAAAATTGGAGCAAATGTTTCTGTTTGGACAATTGAAGCTTCGTTTTTGATTTCAGCAATTGCAGGTTTAACGTAGCATCCACTTTTATAATTGTCTCCAAAAAGAACTCCACCTTCAACAATTAATTTACCACCCTGATTTTTTATTTCATTTAAGGCAGAGTTATACTGGTTCACAGCATCAATATCAATAAGAGGCCCTACATGATTACTTTCGTCAAGAGGATTTCCTATTTTTAACTGACTGTATGCTTTTATTAGTTCAGTTTTAATTTCTGAGATTATAGATTCATGTACAATAATTCTTCTTGTCGAGGTGCATCTTTGTCCACAAGTTCCTACAGCTCCAAAAACAATATTTATAACAGCTTGCTTTATATCTACACTTGGTGTAACTATAATTGCATTATTTCCACCAAGTTCAAGTAAAGATTTACCAAGTCTTGCACCAACCTTTTGAGCAACATCTTTTCCCATTCTTGTTGACCCTGTTGCTGAAAGAAGATTTATTCTATTGTCTTCTGACATCCATTTCCCAACTTGACTATCTCCATTTATTAAACACGAGATACCATTATCCATATCATTTTCTTTTAAAACATCGGCTATTAATTTTTGACAAACTACTCCGCAGAGAGGAGTTTTTTCTGAGGGTTTCCAAATACAAACATTTCCACAAACCCAAGCAAGTGCTACATTCCAACTCCAAACAGCTACTGGAAAATTAAAAGCAGATATAACACCAACTATTCCAAGCGGATGATATTGTTCATACATTCTGTGATTAGGTCTCTCGGAATGCATTGTAAGACCGTACAGCTGTCTAGAAAGACCTACTGCAAAGTCACATATATCAATCATTTCTTGAACTTCTCCTAATCCTTCTTGAAGCGATTTACCCATTTCTATTGAAACCAGTTCTCCAAGTTCAGCTTTATTTTCTCTTATTTTGTTACCAAGTTGTCTAACAAGTTCTCCTCTTTTTGGAGCAGGAATTTTTCTAAACGATTTAAAGGCGTTTTGAGCATCTGTAATTAATTTTTCATAATCCTTCTTGTTTCCAGTGCTTACTTTTCCTAGTTCAGATCCATCAACAGGACTAAAAGAGCTAATTTTAGAATCTGAACCAAACCATTCTGTTCCATTTGAACAACCTTGTTGTTCATCTTTAATTCCAAGTTTTATTAATATTTCTGATATGTTGTTTTGACTCATTTTTAATAATTTGTATAGCAAACTTAATCAAATTTGAATTGTTTATTTTTTCAGCTAACTTGGAATTAGGTAATAGACATAAAATGAAAAATAAATTCAATGTAGAGTCAGATATTTCAAAAGCTGAAACTTTACCGTCATCTTTTTATAAAGACTCAAAAATTTTTGAAGATTTAAAATCTAAAATATTTTTAAAATCATGGCAATGGATTGGTGATACTGATCTGGTTAAAGATAAAAGTTCAGTTTATCCTTCAACAATATTAAAAGACTATTTAAATGAGCCAATAGTTTTAACTAAAGATGAAGATGACATTATTCATTGCTTAACTAATGTTTGTACTCACAGAGGAAATCTTTTAGTTTTTCAACCTGGAAAATCAAAAAAGTTGGTTTGTATGTACCATGGAAGAAGATTTAATAATAAAGGAAAATTTGAATATATGCCTGAGTTTGAAAAGGCTAAGAATTTTCCAAGGCCGTGTGATAATTTACATGAGTTTCCTCTTGTTAAATGGGGGAAATTACTTTTTGCAGGTTTAAACCCATCTTTTGATTTTCAAACAGTCATTAATAAAATGAGTGAAAGAATTGGTTTTCTTCCAATTGAAAATTTTTATTTTGACGATTCTTTATCTAAAGATTTTACCATTAATGCTCACTGGGCATTGTACTGTGATAATTATTTAGAAGGATTTCATATTCCATTTGTTCACAAAGATTTAAATGAGGTTTTAGATTACAATATCTATAAAACAGAAGTATATGATCATTGTAATTTACAAATTGGATATAGTGAAGATGATACTGATGTTTTTAATTTGCCAAAGGATCACCTGGATTATGGTAAAAATGTAGCAGCATATTATTACTGGGCTTTTCCTAATATGATGTTTAATTTTTATCCTTGGGGACTTTCAATAAATATAGTTAAACCAATTTCAGATTCTTTAACTAAGGTTTCTTTCAGATCTTATGTTCTCGATGAATCTAAACTAAATAGGGGAGCAGGTAACCAACTTCAAAAGGTAGAAGAAGAGGATGAATTCGTTGTAGAAAACGTTCATCATGGACTAAGATCATCTTTTTATAAAGCAGGGAGGTTTTCACCTACAAGAGAACAGGGTGTACATCATTTTCACAGATTGATTTCAGATTTTTTAAAGTAATAACTGAATCCTTTTAATTTAAAATCAAATAAATTATATATGGAATATTTTTAAAGGATTCAGCTATTTAATTAAAGCTATTACTTATCTAGTATCTGCCCAATGCCTGCACCAAAACATAAACCTAATGCAATCCATAAGCCAACATTATCGTTGATACTTCCGATTGTAATTCCAACAATTAAGCCTATTCCTGCACCTGTAGATGTTTTAGATTCTTTCATATTAATTAGAGAATGTAAATATATCTTCAATTGTTGTTTTAAATAGATTTGCCATTTTAAAGGCAGTTGGCAAACTAGGGTCAAATTTTTCTTTTTCAATTGCATTAATTGCTTGTCTTGAAATTCCAATCAACTGTGCTAATTCTTCTTGAGTTAATTTTTGATTTTTTCTGAGTTCTTTTACTCTGTTTTTCATCTGTATTTTCTTGCATTAAAAATATTAGAAGCTATATAAGAAAAAGATATAAATAACATTAAATATTCAAACTCGGGTTCCTTGTCAATAACTCCAAAATCAAAAGACACCTCATACGTAAGACCAACAACCACAGCTAATCCTAATGTTATGGCCATTGCTTCAAATTGGATTTTCTTTTGTAACTCGTCATAAGTCTTAAACAAATTTTTATTAGCTACTATCATGCCAACTCCAATAGCTAAATTTATTAATAATCCTATTTTAGTATATATTAAATCATTCCATAATGTGTTTTCTGCACCTGTTAAAAAGGCTAGACTTATTACCCATGCTAATGTCCATCCTAGCATAACCTTGGTTTGTTTTTTTTGTTCTTTCATGATTCTATTTTTGTAATGTTTACTTTACAAATATATAAAAATATTTTAATTATGTAATGTTTACTTTACTTTTTTAAGAAAAAAGACCAAATTGATTAAAGTGATAGGAGGTATGAAAGCAAACTAATTTTTTTAATACTAAAGAGGGAATTTGTCCATACATTTGATGGTATACATTTTCAGTATCTATTTCTTCAACTTTTTTATAAATCTTAATTAATCTGTTTTTTTCATTATCAAGATCAATAACTTTAGGAAAAGTTTTAAAAATTGGAAGTGTTGCTGAATTTCTTTTTAATTTACTGATGTTAAAATCTATATAATTCAAATATTTCAAGAAGAAGTATCTGAAAAATAACCTTGAAGATAACCTTGTAATAAAGTTTAATTTTTTTCTTCCCAAAGAAACTTCAATAAAGTTATTACAGTGAAATAGCATTTGACTAGGGTTTAAAGTTCCCCATTTAGGAGAGCTGTTTTTGTCTAGTCTTTTTAAATATTTTTCAATGTTATTTGAATCCAAATACATCTTATAAATATAAAAAAACCCTACCAATTAAGGTAAGGTTTCAAGTGATCGCGAGAGGATTCGAACCTCTGACCGTCTGCTTAGAAGGCAGATGCTCTATCCAGCTGAGCTACGCGACCTTTTTTTTGACGAATGCAAATGTAAAAAAATATGTTTAAATTTATAGATATAGTTTTATTTAATTTAAAATATGAATTTACTCTCTACTTTTTTATTTCTACAAAAATTTAATGTAAATCATGAGAATATGAGTACTTACGCTTCTATATTACTATGGGTGGTTCCTGGCTTTATGGTTCTGATGACTATTGAGGTTATTTATGGACATTTAACAAATAAACAAACCTATTCTTTTATGGATACTTTATCTAGCCTTAGCTCTGGAATAACAAATGTTCTAAAAGACTCTTTAGGTTTAGTTTTAGTTATTTTATCTTACCCTTATATCTTAGATGCTATAGCTGTTTTTGATTTAGAATCCAGTGTCTTATTATACGTTGTCGCTTTTATTTGTATTGATTTTGCTAGTTATTGGAATCATAGATTAAATCATAAAGTAAATATATTTTGGAACCGTCATGTTATTCATCATAGTAGTGAAGAATTTAATTTAGCATGTGCATTAAGACAAAGTATTTCAGCGTGGATTGGTTTTGGGGCATTATTTTTAATTCCTGCTGCTTTTTTTGGAGTTCCTCCTCAACTGATAACACTTCTGGCTCCAATTCATTTGTTTGCTCAATTTTGGTATCACACAAGACATATAGGAAAACTTGGTTTTTTAGAGTACATAATTGTAACTCCCTCACAACATAGAGTACATCACGCAATTAATCCAATTTATATTGATAAAAACCTATCCGCAATCTTTTGTGTTTGGGATAGAGTTTTTGGAACATTTCAAGAGGAGTTAGATCATGAGCCTCCAGTTTACGGAGTCTTGAAGCCTGTAAATACTTGGAATCCATTACTGATTAACTTTCAACATGCTTTTAACGTAATTCAAGATGCATACCATACTTCAAGTTTCAAAGACAAACTTAGAATATGGTTTATGCCTACTGGATGGAGACCCAGTGATATAATAGATAAATTTCCTAGGCCTATAACAACAGATCATTACAATCGTGAAAAGTACAGTCCCAACTATTCATTTTTTATGAAGTCTACCGCAATCTTTCATTTTGTTTTAATTAATTTTTTACTTTATTTCTTTTTAAGTAATTTTTCAATAATAGAATCTGATTTAAAACTAGTGTTTGGGTCTGTTATTTTTGTTTCTGTTTTTGGATTTACTTCATTATTAGATTTACATTCTTGGGCACCATTCTTTGAGGTATTTAGATCAATTCTTACCATTATTATTCTTTATTCATTTAATGACTATGCTTTATTTATTAATTACCCAACCGAGTTCTTAATGATAGTTTCTTATTTTGCAGTAAGCAGTTTAATTTCATTAATTATAATTTTTAATAAAAACAGTTCATACATTAAATTTAATAATGCAAACTCTTAAAACGTTATTTATATTATTAACATTTTCTAGTATTTTTTCTCAAGAAAATTGGGTATCCTTAATTAATAATGACAACTTAAATAATTGGGAAATTAAACAAGGCTCAGCTAAATTTATTTTAGAAAACGGAGTTATTTCAGCAACTTCAATTTTAAACACGCCAAGTACATATTTAGGTACTATAAAAAAATACGACGATTTTATTTTAGAATTTGAAGTGTATGTTGATAATGGTTTGAATTCAGGTGTTCAATTTAGAAGTTCAAGCAATAACAATGTTCCCGAACATAGTAGAGTTTTCGGTTATCAATTTGAATTAGATACAAATGAAAATAGAGGTTGGTCTGGGGGAATATACGATCAGTCAAGAAAAAACTTTTTTCTATATCCAATAACTAGAAACGAAAAAGGAAGAAAAGCATTTAAAAATGGCAAGTGGAATAAGGCTAGAATTGAAGCAGTTGGTAATTCTATAAAAACTTGGATTAACGGAGTTCAGTGCACTAATTTATTGGACCCTCTTTCAAAAAAAGGATTTATAGCTCTTCAAATTCATAATATTAATGAAGAGTCTTTAGTTGGTAAAATAGTTAAATGGAAAAATATAAAAATATTAACTGATAATTTAACTCAATATTTATCTGAATCTGAAAATTATGCTACAGAAATTAATAATATTGATAATATATTAAGTGAAAATCAAATAAAAAATAATTGGAGATTTTTATGGGATGGAAAAACATTTGATGGATGGAGGGGAGCCAAGCTTGATGTTTTTCCTAAAACGGGATGGTCTATAAAAAACAATGTTTTAACAGTTTTAGATAGTGACGGCTCTGAATCCACTAACGGTGGAGATATAGTAACTCTTGAGAAATTTTCAAATTTCGAACTAGAATTAGATTTTAAAATATCAAAGGGTGCAAATAGTGGAATTAAATATTTTGTTGATACTAATCAAAATAAGGGTACAGGTTCCTCAATTGGGCTTGAATTTCAAATTTTAGATGATAAAAATCATCCTGACGCTAACAAAAAATTTAAAGTTTTAGAATATTCAAATGGAAATTGGAATTTTCATAAGCAAGGAATTAAAAAAAACAGAACAGTTGGATCATTATATGATTTAATTGAAGCTGAAAACTTAAATGAACAAAGATCCAAAAGGCCTGTGCATCCAGAAAGATGGCACAGAGCCAGAATTATAGTAAACAATGGGCATGTTGAACATTGGCTTGATAACATTAAAGTTCTTGAATACAATAGGTTTTCTCAAATGTTTAAAGCTTTAGTTGAATATAGTAAATACTCTAAATGGGAAAATTTTGGTCAATTAAAATCTGGACATATTCTTTTACAAGATCATGGAGATAGAGTATCATTCAAAAATATTAAAATAAGAGAATTTTAAACTTACCTAATGAAAAACAGAAGAAGCTTTATCAAAAAATCATCAATGGGAATCATTGGAGCATCTTTGCTTTCTCCTTTTTATAATTCATCTGCAAAAAGTTATTCTAGAATTTTAGGATCAAACGATAGAATTACTTTAGCTTTTCAAGGACTTGGAAGAAGATTTCCAGGGTTGTTAAACTCATCTTTAAAAATGAAAAATGTTGAGATTAAATATTTTTGTGATGTTATGGATAAGCAACTCGATAAGGCCAATCAGAGATATTATAATTTGACTAAACAAAAAGTAAGCTTTGAGAAAGATATTCATAAAATAATTGAAGATAAAGACGTAGATGCTTTAATTATTGCCACACCAGATCATTGGCATACTTACGCAGCTTGTAAAGGAATGGAGGCTGGGAAACATATTTATCTTGAAAAGCCATGCAGTCATAATTTAAGAGAGAGTGAGCTTCTAGTCAATTATCAGAGTTATTATAATAAATCGGTTCAAATGGGTAATCAACAAAGATCATCTTATGAAACAGCAGATCTTATAAAATTACTTCACAATGGTATAATTGGAGATCTAAATAAAGCAGAAGCATATTATAATAATAATAGACCAAGAGTGCCTAATCAAATAAAAGCTCCAATCCCAGATGGGTTAGATTGGGATTTATTTCAAGGACCATCAAAGAGAAAATCTTACACTTTTGATACATGGGACTATAATTGGAGGTGGTATGGATGGGATTTTGGTACTGGAGAAGCTGGAAATAATGCCACTCATGAACTTGATATTGCAAGATGGGCACTTGACGTTCATTATCCTGAAAGTGTTGATGTATATTCAAGTAAAAATCATTTTATTGATGATGGTTGGACTATGTATGATACAATGGAAGCAAAATTTCATTTCCCAAATAACTTGAAAATTGATTGGAACTGTCATAGTAGAAATGCTCACTTTAGTAGAACATTGGGTGGAAGAGGCACAGTGATATATGGATCAATGGGTTCTGCTTTAGTAAACAGAAATGGTTATACTGTTTATGATTTAAATGGAAAAGAAATTAAAAATAGTATTTCAGATGATAAAGAATCTGGCATTCAATTAGGTGGAGGTGGAAACATGACAACTAAACATTTTAGAAACTTTTTTAATTCAATAAGAAATGGAGAAAAACTTAATTCACCTATAAATGATGCTGTGATTAGTCAAAGTATGGTACATTATGCTAATCTGGCACACAGATCTGGAAAATCTTTTAAAATTGATTCACAAAACGGTAATATTATTGACAAAAAAATAAAGAAAAAGTTTTGGTCTAGAGAGTATGAGAAAGGTTGGAATCTTACTTTTGTTTAATGTTTTTTGAATATTTTTTCGGAACACTTAATAAGAATTTTTCGAACCTTTTCATTACAACTAAATGAAGTTTAGCTTGAGTATATTTATAAATATACCATGGTAAATTGGGAACATATTCATGAATTCCAGCAATCATGTATTCGTTATTTAATACTGACCTAAATTCTAACCATCCAAGCGAAGTTCTTTTTACAAGCCATCCACCTGTGATATAAAATAATTTTCTGTTATCATCACTTCTAGATTTTATGACTTTAAGTTCTAAAAGAGTAATCTTTAAAAAACTAAATTTTATAAAGTTTCCATCATAATTGGCTTTCAAAATATCAGCAAATCTTTTTTTTAGCCAAATTGGATAAATTCTAGAAACAAAATCCATTGATCTATTACTTGGATTGGCTATTCTTTGAACACTTCTAACAGTATTTTCTTTTTTCTTTCTAGGATAAAATTCTGGATTTTTTGGAATCCTTTCTTTTGGATATAATGCTTTCTCTACACTATCTTCTACACTAATGTAATCAATTGGTAGATCTACAATATTTTCAGGATTTAATGTCATTTTATGTTTTAAGCTTTCTACAAGAGGAGAAACTAAAAACTTACTAGTTCCTGTAATTAAACTTACCCATAGTTTAGATAACCCAATAGTTATAAATGATAATGAAAATATAAGTCTTTTTTTATTCATTTTTTTTGCAGTTATCTTTAATAAGTCCATATAGGTTATTATTTGATTTCCGCCAATTTCTACAGGTTTATTATATGTTGACTCATTTCCAACAGACCATCTTATAATTTGAAGAGCGTCTAAAATATCAATAGGTTGATTTAATGATTTTGTCCATTCAGGACATGCCATTAATGGTAGATTTTTAACAAGTTGCTGAACTATTCTAAATGAGGATCCGTTAGGACCTATTATTATACCAGCTCTAATTGAAGTAAGTGGGATGTTTCTAGAACCTAGTGTTTTTTCAACTTCGTATCTTGATTTTAAATGTTTGGATATAGTGTGGTCATCTTTTGGAAGTATCCCACCCACATATATAATTTGCTTTAAATTACAGTCCTGTGCAGCTCTTGAAAAATTGTCGGCTAACAATATATCAGTATCCTCAAAATCACCTTGATTTAACCTTGTTGAAGGCATCATTGAATGAACAAGATAAATTGCTATATCCGCACCACGTAAAGCTTTTGTTGTACTAGAAATAGAATATAAATCAACTTGTTTCCAATTAACGTCTGTTGAATCAGGATACTTTATTTTATTTCTACTTAAGGCAATTATATTGAATTCATGTTTGTATTTTTCAATAAACCATTGTCCTATAAAACCAGTTGCTCCAGCAATTGCAATTGTTTTTTTCAAAAATCAATATTTAAATAATTAAGTAATATAAATAAGTTTATTATAATATAAATAAATGCTGGACTAGATTTAATAATTCCATCTTTAACAATTAATCTTAAAATAAAACCCAAACACATTAACACTGTAAGGCCAAAAGAAGATAATAGTGTCATTAAAGGAAAATAAAAACCTAAAAATAAACCAAATCCACCCGTTAATTGAGCGCAACCAACTACGACTCTGAATTTAGAAATACCCCAACGATTGAATTCAGATTTCATTATATTAGATGTGAAAGACATGATTCCATAAAAAATAAACGAGAAAGCTGAAAAAATTTGCAATATTTCTGGAATCAAAGCTTTCATATAAAAATCTATTTGTTAACTTAAATAATAATTTTAATATATGAAGAATCTTTATAATATACTGGTTTTAATTACTATACTTTTTAGCTCAAGTTTTGTTAATTCTCAAGATGACATACTTTCTAAAATAAATGAAATTGGAACCCTTGAACAAAAAGTTATGATGCCTATGCGAGATGGTGTTAGGCTAGCTACTGACATTTATATTCCAAGATCTGATAAAAAGGTTCCAATAATTTTTTCAAGAACCCCTTACAATTTTAATTCTTGGGGAGATGGTGAAGAAAAAAACCGTACACACCAAAGAGCTTATGAAGCTTTAAAAAGAGGATATGCTTATGTTGTTCAAAATGAAAGAGGTAGATATTTTAGTGAAGGTGAATGGGATATTTTAGGAGTCCCTTTAACAGATGGATATGATGCTTTTTCATGGATGAGTGAACAATCTTGGTCTAATGGTAAAATAGGTACTCTTGGATGCTCCTCAACTGCTGAATGGCAAATGGCGGTTGCAGCTTTAGATCATCCTTCTCATGCTGCTATGGTCCCTCAGGGTTTTGGTGCTGGAGTAGGAAGAGTTGATGATTTTTTTGAACAAGGAAATTGGTATAGAGGAGGAGTAGAACAATTGTTATTTGGAACATGGTTATATGGAGTTGAACATGATAAGTTTAAGCCAAGAATTCCTGCAGGTGCATCCCAAGAAGATTTAATTAGAATTTCAAGATTTTATGATTTAGCACCTGAAAACCCACCAGTTGATTGGGCTAAAAAAATTAAACATTTACCACTACAAGATCTTCTAAAAAACGTTGGAGGAAAGAAAGAGATTTTTGATAAAATGATAAAAAGAAAGCCAAACGATAAAGATTGGTACAAAGGAGGCTTATACCACGACAATATGGATTTTGGCGTTCCAAGTTTTTGGTTTGTTTCGTGGTATGATGTTGCAACAACTCCAAACATTGCTTTATTTAATCATGTTAGAAAAAATTCAGTAGATCAATTCGTAAATGATAATCAGTATTTGGTTATAGCTCCTACATTACATTGTGGATTTACTAGAGCCACTGAAAATACAATTGTTGGTGAAAGAAGTGTGGGAGATGCAAGATTAAATTATGATGAACAGATTTATGATTGGTTTGATTTAATGCTAAAAGAAAAGCAAAACGATTTTAAAGAAAATACACCAAGAGTTCAATACTATACTATGGGTTCTAATAAATGGCAAAGTTCTGAAGTTTGGCCACCAGAAAATATCGAGATGACAACTTTTTATTTAAGCAGTAATGGTAGTGCTAATACTATGTATGGTGATGGAAAACTAACCACTCTAAAAAGAAAAATCAATAATAAATCAGATTCGTTTATTTACAACCCATTGGATCCAGTAACTTCGAACGGAGGAGGAGTATGTTGTATGGGTAATGCTGTAAAAGGAGGAGCATTTGATCAACAAGAAGTTGAAACAAGGGACGACGTACTTGTTTATACTTCAGAAACTCTAAAAAATGGATTTGAAGTCACTGGATTTATTAATTCTTCAATTTATATTTCGTCTGATGTGAAAGACACGGACATAACTATTAAGTTAATAGATGTCTATCCTGATGGAACAGCTTATAATATTGATGAGACAATTCAAAGAGTTAGATACAGGGAAGGTTATGATAAAGAAGTATTTATGGAAAAAGGAAATGTATACAAAGTAGATTTATCCCAAATGTCAACCAGTAATTATTTTAAGAAAAACCATAAAATTAGAATTGAAATTTCGAGCAGTAATTTTCCAAGGTTTGCTAGAAATTTAAATACTGGCGGTGATAATTTTAATGAATCCAAAGGAATTATAGCTAAAAACACAATTCATCATTCAAAAAAATATCCCTCAAGTATAACACTACCAATTGTTAAGCAATAATTAATATATTAGATTTTATGGAAATGAATTATGATGCAATTGTAATTGGGACTGGAATAAGTGGTGGATGGGCTGCAAAGGAACTTTGTGAAAAAGGGTTAAAAACTCTTGTTTTAGAAAGAGGAAGAATGATAAAACATGTAGAGGATTATAAGACAGCTAATAAAGAAGATTGGGAATTTCCCGCAGGTGATGTTATTACTCAAGAAATTGAAAAAAGACAACCCAAACAAAGTAGAACAGGTTATGTAAATACGGAATCAACAAAAGATTTCTTTGTTGATGATATTGAACATCCTTACAATGAGAAAAAAAGATTTGATTGGATTAGAGGATATCATGTTGGAGGAAGGTCACTGCTTTGGGCAAGACAAAGTTATAGATTAACTCCTTTTGATTTTGTAGCTAATAAAGAGGATGGATATGGTGTTGATTGGCCAATTAGATATAAAGATTTAGCACCATGGTATGATTACGTTGAAAATTATATTGGAGTTAGTGGAGAGAATTTAAATTTAAATCAATTTCCAAATCAAAAACTTCTTAAACCAATGGAATTAAATTGTGTTGAAAAAGTTTTACAAAAATCAATTTCTGAAGAATATTCGAATAGACACATGACAATTGGTAGAGTTGCTCATATAACTGAAGGAACAAAACCAGGACTAGGTAGATTAAATTGTCAATTTAGAAACAGATGTAGAAGAGGATGTCCATTTGGAGCCTACTTTAGTAGTAATTCTTCTACTCTCCCAGCAGCTGAAGCAACTGGAAATATGACATTGAGACCTAATTCAATTGTATATGAAATAATTTATGACGAGTCAAAGAAAAAAGCAACAGGCGTCAAGGTTATAGATTCAGAAACTAATTTGACTTATGAATTTAAATCTAAAATTATTTTCATGTGTGCTTCCACTGTACCTACTACTTCTATTTTAATGCAATCAAAATCTAATAGATTTCCAAATGGACTTGGGAATGATTCCGGTGAACTTGGTCATAATATAATGGATCATCATTTTCAAATTGGAGCGGATGCTACATTTGATGGTTTTGAAGATAAATACTATACTGGAAGAAGACCAAATGGTATTTATATTCCAAGATTTCAAAACATTGGTGGTAAAACTAAAAACAAAAATTTTTTAAGAGGATATGGTTATCAAGGTGGAGCAAGCAGAACAGATTGGAGTGAATATGTAAAAGAAGCATCCTATGGTGAAAAATTGAAGCAAGCAGTTATAAAACCAGGTGAATGGACAATGGGTTTAAATGGTTTTGGAGAAGTACTGCCGTATCACGATAATAAGATTTTTTTAGATTATAATAAAACTGATAAATGGGGACTTCCTACTGTAACATTTGATGCTAAACTTAGAGAGAACGAATTAAACATGAGAAAAGATATGCAATTTCAAGCGATGGAAATGCTGGATAAGGCTGGCTTTAAAAATGTTAAACCATATGAAAGTTCATATGGTCTAGGATTAGGTATTCATGAAATGGGTACCGCAAGAATGGGCAGAGACCCTAAAACTTCAGTTCTTAACGCTTTTAATCGAATTCATTCAGTAAAAAATGTATATGTTACTGATGGATCATGTATGACATCTTCTGGAAATGTAAATCCATCCCTAACCTACATGGCTATAACTGCAAGAGCAGTTGATCATGCTGTCAAGGAACTTAAAAACAATAAAATTTAATAATGAACAGAAGAGATTATTTAAAAAAAGTTGGAATAGGAGTTGGAGCATTAGCTGTTTCTCCATTTACTATTAGTTTATTTCAGTCTTGTCAAAGTGACTTGGGTTGGAACCCAGTATTTTTTAAAAATGAACATATTCCTTTCTTATCTGAACTTTCTAATTTAATAATACCCAGCTCAAATGAAATACCAGGAGCCAAGGAATTAAATCTTTTAAGATTTGTTGACACTTATATTTCAAAAGTTTTATCAAAAGATGAAAAAAAAACATTTAATAATTCTTTTGATGGGTTTAAATCGGAGTATTTAAAATCATCAAATTTAAGTCAGATTGATTTAACCACTTTAAATTCATTATTAGATTATTTTTTGGTAAGAAATAAATCTAAGCACAATATTTGGATTAATAACTTTATGAACAGCGGAGAATCACTTTCATTTGTTTTTCTAAATTCATTTAGAAAACTTTTAATAAATGCTTTTAAAACAAATCAATTTATTGGCGAAAAAGTATTAGTTTTTAGACCAATTCCTGGTGAGCAAAAGGGTTGTGTCGATTTAGAAGAAGCTACCAATGGAAGAGCTTGGACTATTTAATTTAAATTATGAAACTAAATACTTTACTTTTTACAGTTTTTTTAATTTCAACATTTTCTTTTTCTCAAGAAAAAGATGATTTGTTTAATATGATTGAACAAGAGGAAAAGAAAATTGAATTACTTCCAGAAAAAATGATTTTTACACAAAGTTTACTTTGGGGAAAAAAAGGTTTACTTCGAAAAACAGGCATTTCTCCTCTCAATTTAGAAAATAGACAAAAGGAACTTAAAATAAGAAAGACAATGTTAACAACTCACCAAGCTATTGGTTATTTAACATTAGCCTCGATGATAGCTCAAGGTATAATTGGTGGAAAGTTGTATAATGGAGATGAAAGTTTGAGAAGCACTCACAATACTATGGGTAAGGTTGTAAATATTGGTTATTTTACTGGGGCTGGTCTATCATTATTTTCACCACCACCATTAATAAATAAAAAGAAATCAAAGGGATTTGATTCTGTAAAAGCACATAAAATATTAGCTACTGTTCATTTCTCTGCAATGGTTGCTACCAACCACTATAAATACAGAGATAAAAAAGTTCATAAAGCAGCTGCTTATACTGCGTTTGCTAGTTATGCAACAGCTGTTATTGTTCTAAAATTTTAATTATGTATAGAATTATAGTCCTTTTAATTTTTATTTCATTTTCTAATTTATCGGCTCAAAATGAAAATAAATGGATGCTGGATACTCAACAGTCTGTTATTGAGTATAACGCTAAGCATCTTCTTCATGCATGGTCGGGAATTAATAAAAATGTAAAGGGAGTTTTTCTGGAACAATCTAAAAGTAAGATTGCTATTTCAGCAAATATAGCTGATTTTGACAGTGGAATTAGTAATAGAGATTCTAATGCAATCAGAGTATTAAATGCTTTAAACTTTCCAAGTGTTAAGTTTTTTTCAGACAAAATTATAGTTTCCTCTAATAGTATTGAATTTAATGGTGAACTAGATTTTCATGGAAAACAAGTCAATAAAGAATTTACAGCATCCTATAATAAGGAAAATGACATCTTGATTGTTGAAGGAAATTTTTCGATTATTCTCACAGATTTTGACATTAAATTACCATCATTAATGCTTGTCAAAATGGATGACTTAGCAAAAATTAACTTTAAATTAATATTTAAAAAAAGTAATTAATTTAATCTTGCCACTCGGCTATAAATAGGTTTGTATCTCTAGTACCGTCATTATTTCTGTTTGAAGAAAAGGCTAATTTTTTTCCATCTCTAGAAAAAACAGGAAAAGCATCAAAGGTTTCACTGTGTGTAATTCTTTTTAGATTTTTACCGTCAATATCAATCATGTAAAGATTGAAAGGAAATCCCCTTTCGGCTTCAAAATTTGAAGAAAATAGAATTTTTTCACCTGATGGATGAAATACTGGACTCCAGTTTGCATTACCAAGATCTGTTAATTGACGAAGTTCACTTCCATCAGAGTTACAAATATATAACTCCATATTAGTGGGTTGAACCAGTCCTTGTTCAAGCAAACTTTTATATTCTTCGATTTCATTTTCAGTTTTAGGTCTTGAAGATCTAAAAATTAATTTTGATCCATCTGGTGAAAAGAAAGCTCCTCCATCATATCCTAAATCAAAAGTTATTTGTTTAACATTCGTTCCGTCAATATTCATCGTGTATAAGTCTAAATCTCCATTTCTTGTAGATGTAAAAACAATTTTGTCCCCAATTGGAGAAACAGTTGCTTCTGCATCATAGCCGACTTGATCAGTAAGTTTGTTTGTAATTTTTCCATTTAAATCAGATACATATATGTCAAATGTATCGTAAATTGGCCATACATATTTACCTTCTTTTCTTAAAGGAACCTCAGGACATTTTTCATTATCTTGGTGTGTAGAGGCATATAGAATATGTTCATTATCTGGAAGAAAATAAGAACATGTAGTTCTTCCAAATCCAGTACTAATCATTTTAGGTTCATTATTTTTAAATGTTTGATCAGCATCCATTAAAAACATTTGATCGCATTCAACATTCCAACCATTATTATTAGATTGAAAAACTAGTTGTTTGTCATCGAAACTCCAATATGCTTCCGCATTATCTCCCCCAAAAGTTACTTGTCTTAATGTTTTAAAATTCACTTCATCTTCAAAAATTAGAGAGTTTGAATTTTCTTTTTTTGTTTGACAAGAAAATAGTCCAAATAAAATTATAAATAGAGATAATTGTTTCATGTTATAAATTTGTAATTTGCGCAAAAATATACAAATAATGAGAAACCCTTTGATATATATTGTCTTCTTTTTAATTTTTTCAATTTCCTGTACTTCTCCCAATGTGTACACCAATCAAATCAAATCTGATTTAACTTTTTTATCTTCTGATGATTTAGAAGGAAGGGCAACCGGAAGTGAAGGTGAAAGGATTGCAGCAAGTTATATATCAAAAAGGTTCAAAGATATGAATATAGAAGCTAAAGGTTTAAATGATTACCTACATCCTTTTTCTTTCAAGCCAAAATCTCATCCACATGAGGAAATAAAGTTTAACGATTCATTACATAGTAATGGTATTACAGGGAACAATGTAATAGGTTTTATAAATAATAAATCTTCAAATACTGTAGTTATTGGCGCTCATTATGATCATCTTGGTTTTGGAGATCAAGGTTCATTATACAGAGGAAGTGATGTTAAAATTCATAATGGTGCAGATGATAATGCAAGCGGAGTTTCTTTGATGCTGGATTTAGCAGCTAAATTAACTGACGAAAATAAAAACAATAATTATTTATTTATTGCTTTTTCAGGTGAGGAAATGGGTCTTCTTGGTTCAAATTTCTTTGTAAAAAATCCGACAATCGATATTTCATCAATTAACTACATGATAAATATGGATATGGTAGGAAGGTTAAATGATGAAAAATCTCTTGCAATTTATGGACTTGGAACTTCTCCTATTTTTAAACAAACCATAAAATCTAACAACGATATTTTTAAAATTATTGAAAATGAATCTGGAATAGGTCCATCTGATCATACATCATTTTATTTGCAAGATATCCCTGTTCTACATTTTTTTACTGGCCAACATGAGAACTATCATAAACCTAGTGACGATAGTGATCTAATTAACTACGATGGTTTAGATTTAATTTCAAACTATATATTTTCTATAATCTCTGACCTTGATGACAATGGAAAGTTAAAGTTTAGAAAAACAAAAAATGAAAGTGAAGAATCTCCAAGATTTAAAGTTTCACTAGGTGTTATTCCAGATTATTTATATGATGGTAAAGGAATGCGAATTGACGGAATTTCGTCAGGAAGACCTGCTGAAAAAGCAGGGTTTTTGAAGGGTGATGTTATCACTAAATTAGGGGAATCTAAGATTGAGGACATGATGTCTTATATGAAAGCCTTGTCTAAATTAAAAAGTGGTGATTTAGTAAAGGTTGAATATAAAAGAGATAATAAGATATCTTCAAAAAATGTTACTTTCTAGTCGAATGTAGATTTAATATTTAAATAGTTTTCTTAACTTATAGTTTTCATATGAAAAAGCTATATTTTATAATTTCATTTCTTATTTTTTCGTGTTCCGAAAATAAAGTATCAATCGATATTCCAACCCTATCTAAGTATAATATTATTACTGATTATTTAGATGTTGCGGATACTTTAAATGTTTATTTAAACAAAACTTTAGGTTTGACCTTAGAGGTTTCAAATAAACAAAAAAATAGATCTATAATTCTAATAGAAAAAACCGATTACAATAAAGACTTTATTTCTATAAATTATAAGGACTCCTTAATTACAATATCGGCTAATAACAAGACAAATTTATACTATGCAACTTATGATTTTATAGAAAAATTTCTGAATGTAAATTGGTTGTCAACTGATTTCACATACTACAATGATTTGAAATCAATAAATATCCCTACTAATTACTCTTATTTTTATGAACCACCTGTATTGACTAGAACAGTTCATTCAAAGTTGTTTTATAAGGATTCAATTTTTGCTGACAAATTAAAAGTCACAAATGAAGCATTTCCTAGATATGTGCCAAACGCTAGAGTACATACTTTTCATCGCTTTCTTCCTTATAATGTTTTTTACGAAAAAAATCCAGAATATTATGCCTTAAGAGGTGATAAGAGACTGCCTACTCAGCTGTGTTTAACAAATCCTGATGTTTTAAATATAGTAAAAGACAGTGTAAATTCTTTTTTCAACAAGTTTCCTGCCTCTGATGTAATCTCTGTCAGTCAAGATGATAACACCCAATATTGTCAATGTGAGAAGTGTTCAAAAATTGATATTGAGGAAGGAAGTCCTGCTGGAACAATGATTCATTTTGTTAATGAAGTAGCTAAATCTTTTCCAGAAAAAACAATATCAACACTAGCTTACCAATACACCAGAAAACCGCCTAAAGTTAAACCTATTGAAAATGTTTTAATAACATTATGCTCTATTGAATGTGATAGAAGTGTTCCAATAGAAAGAGGATGTAAAGATTTTAGCTCTGATTTAAAAGGTTGGTCACAATTAACCGATAATATTAGAATTTGGGATTATACTACCCAGTTCACAAATTTCTTAGCACCTTTTCCAAATTGGGGAACCTTAAAACCAAATATAAATCTTTTTGTTGATAATAATGCAAAGTGGATTTTTGAACAACATTCGAATAATAATAGTGAGTTGTTTGAACTTAGAAGTTATATTATGGCAAAGCTGCTTTGGGATCCTAATTTAGATTTTCAATTTCTTTTAAATCAATTTAATAACAGGTATTATGGAAGTGGTGGGGAGTATATTTCTGAATACGTAAATAATATACAAAATCAGATCGATAAAACTTCTTTTTTTCTTTTCTTGTATGGTGACCCTTCTCAAGCATTTGACTCTTTTTTAAGTCCTGAAAATCTAATAAACTATGATATGTTGTTTAATAAGGCTTTAAGCAGTGTTGAGTTTGGTTCAGATTACTACAAAAGAATTCTTAGATCTAAAATTTCTATAGATTATGCAATTTTGGAATCTTACAGAAAAAATTTTTCTGATTCATTTCAATTAACTAATGTAGAAAACGATATAAAAAGCATTAATCCAAAATTGATAAAAAGACTTAGTGATTTTAATAACACTTGTGTTAATAATAATATCACATTAATGAATGAAATGGGATTCACAGTTTCTGATTATGTTGTAAACTATAAAAAGGCCTTGAAAACTGCGATTAAAGAAAATCTTGCGAGTTTAAAAAATATTACTCTTTTAACATCTCCTAAAAAATATGCAAACGAAGATCCTAAAGTATTAACTGATGGTGCTTTGGGTGGTAATAGTTTTTATTCTAACTGGTTAGGTTTTGAGGGAAATGATTTAAATGCAGTTGTAGATTTGGATCAAATAAAAGAAATAAAATCTATTAGTATTAATTTTCTACAAGTAACAAATCACATTGTTTTTTTTCCAGAGCAAGTGGAGTTTTTACACTCTGATGATAATTTAAAATGGAAAAGTTTAGGTAAAGCGTTTAATAAATTTGATTTATCTCCAAAAAGTAAAGTAAACGATATTCAAACATTTTCTATTGATGCAAAGAATTTAAAAACTAGGTACATTAAAATAATAGCAGATAACATCAGTAAAGCACCTATATGGCACCACGGAGCTGATTTACCCTCTTGGATATTTGCTGATGAATTAATAATTGAATAATTAAATTTTATGAAAAAATACATTTTATCCATCGATGCAGGAACAACTAGTTCAAGAGCTATTTTATTTGATAAAAATGGAATTCAAATTTCTATATCACAATTTGAGTTTACTCAAATTTTTCCAAAAGAATCTTGGGTTGAACACGATCCAATTGAAATTTGGAATACTCAATTAAAAGCGATTCACGATGTAATAAACAAATCTAATATTAGTGTTGATGAAATTGATTCCATTGGAATAACAAATCAACGAGAAACAACAGTTGTATGGAACAAACATACTGGAAAACCTGTATATAATGCAATAGTTTGGCAAGATAGAAGAACTGCTACATTTTGTGAAGAGTTAGATCATTTAGGAAAAGCAAATACCTTTTATAATAAAACAGGTTTATTATTAGATGCTTACTTTTCTGGAACAAAAATTAAATGGATTTTGGATTCAGATAAGTCAATAAGAAAAGCCGCTGAAGATGGAGATCTTTTATTTGGCACAATAGATACATGGCTTATATGGAACTTAACAAATAAAAAATTACACGCCACAGATTACACAAATGCAAGCAGAACGTTACTGTTTAATATTCACACTTTAAGTTGGGATGATGAGTTATTATCTCTCTTAAATGTTCCAAAAAAAATGCTTGCCAAAGTTTATGACAGCTCAGAAATAATAGGAACTACTGATTTAGATATTCTAGGTTTTGAAATTCCTATTTCTGGAATTGCAGGTGATCAACAGGCTGCGTTATTTGGTCAAATGTGTATTGAGCCAGGAGATGTTAAAAACACTTATGGAACAGGTTGTTTTTGCATGATGAATACTGGAAATAAGCCAGTTAAATCAAACAATAGAATGTTGACTACAATTGGTTGGAAAATTGGTAATAAAACAGTTTATGCCTTAGAAGGCAGTGTGTTTATTGCAGGAGCAATAGTTCAATGGTTAAGGGATCAATTGAATATTATTGATGATGCCTCAGAAATTGAAGATTTAGCAAAAACGGTAGATAATAACGGAGGAGTTACTTTTATTTCTGCTTTATCTGGACTTGGAGCACCTTATTGGAATCCCAATGCTACTGGAGCTATAATGGGAATCACAAGAGGAACTAAAAAAGGACATATTGCTAGAGCTGCACTTGAAGCAATAGCATTAAGATCTAGGGAAATAATAATTGAAATGCAAAAAGATTCAGGAACTACTTTTGATAAATTAAAAGTAGATGGAGGAGCAAGTAATAATAATCTTTTAATGCAAATTCAATCTAATTTATTGCAAACTCAAGTAATTAGACCAAAAATCACAGAAACTACCGCTTTAGGTGTTGCTTTCTTTGCTGGGCTAGCAACAGGTTTCTGGAATTCAATAGACCAAATAAAAAGTATTTGGGATATTGAAATGAAATTTGATCCTAAAGTTCAAGATTATGATAAAAAAGTTATTTCTAACTGGGAAAATAGAATTAAAAAAATTCTTATAAATTGAATAGAGCATTAAATATTAAATTATTAAATAATAAAAAAAAATTTGACTTTATTGTAATTGGAGGTGGTGCATCTGGACTTGGTTGTGCGTTGGACGCTTCATCAAGAGGATATTCTGTCATATTATTAGAAAAATTTGACTTTTGTAAGGGGACATCCTCAAGAAGTACAAAACTTATTCATGGAGGAGTTAGGTATTTAGAAAAGGGACAAATAAGCCTGGTTTACGAAGCTTTAAAAGAAAGAGATATTTTAAAAAAAAATGCACCTCACCTGGTTAAACAAGTAGGTTTTTTAATACCAGTTTATAATTATTTTTTGAAATTTTATTATTTTTTTGGTTTAAAAATATATGATTTTATTTCAGGTAATTTAAGTTTTGAAAAATCTAGAACAGTTAATAAAAAAAATGCAATTGAATTAGTTCCTAATGTTGATAAAGAACAATTAAAAGGAGGTGTTGTTTATTTTGATGGACAATTTGATGATTCAAGATTGGGAATAGATATTGCTTTAACATCAGAATTTAATAAAGCTATTCTACTCAACTATATGTCGGTTGAATCTTTGATTAAAGAGAACGGGAAACTTAAAGGTGTAGTTGCGTATGACACTATAAACAATAATGATTTTTCTATTTATAGTGAGAATGTTATTAATGCTACTGGAGTTTTTTCTAAATCAATTATGGATTTAGATTCTAATAAATTGAAAACTGTTATTAAACCCAGTCAAGGAGTACATTTGGTAGTTGACAAAAGTTTTTTAAATGGCAATTTTGGAATATTAGTTCCAAAAACATCTGATGGAAGAGTGTTGTTTGCTGTACCTTGGCTAGATCATGTAATTATAGGGACTACTGATAACGTTGTTGATAAACCTTCTTTTAATCCCGAATCAACTCAAAAAGAAATTAATTTTATATTGGAAAATATTAAAAATTACCTAGAGATTTATCCCACAAAAAAAGATATAAAAAGTGTGTTTGTTGGATTAAGACCGCTAGTTGCTAATAACTCTAGTTCTAAGTCTAAAGATTTATCAAGAAAACATAAAATTATAGTTAGTGAATCTGGAATGGTGAGTATTATTGGAGGTAAATGGACAACATACAGAAGAATGGCAGAAAATGTTATTGATCTTGCACTGAAAAAAACAAAATTATCATTTGTTAAAAGCAAGACCTCTAATTTGAAAATTAAGAATGGATTAATTGATATTGATTTTTCAAAAGAATCCTTAAGTAATGACTTTTTCTTGTCTAAGGAAATGATAATTCACTTTGTTAATAATGAAATGGCATTAAATTTAGATGATATTATGTCACGTCGATCTAGATGCTTATTTTTAAATATAAAAGAAAGTATAAGAATTGCTCCAAAAGTTGTTGAAATCATGTCAAATGAACTTTCTAAGAACGAAGTTTGGATAAATGAACAACTCAATTCTTTCTATAATCTAACTAATATTAATAAAATATAATATGGACTCTATTTTAGCTGAATTTATTGGTACAACAATACTAATGTTACTCGGAATTGGAGTAAATGCAAATACAAGCTTAAAAAATACAATTGGAGGTGAAAATTCCAATTGGATTTTAGTAAGTATGGCTTGGGGATTATCTGTTTTTGTAGCTGTATTTATTACAGGACAGTTTAGTGGAGCTCATTTAAACCCAGCGGTTACTGTAGGCTTAGCTATGGCTGGAAAATTTTCATGGTCTTTAGTTCCTGGTTATTTAATAACTCAACTTGCAGCAGCAATGTTTGGTAGTTGGTTGGCTTACATTGTTTATATAGATCATTACAGATTAACTAAAGACGAAAATGCAGTAAGAGGTTCCTTTTGTACAGGTCCTGCTATTAGAAATTATAAAAATAATTTCTTTAGTGAAACTGTTGCAACTTTTATTTTAGTATTTGCTATATTTTATATAGTTGAACCTAATTTACAAATTGAAGGTGAGGTTGTTAATTTTGGATTAGGTGCTTTAGATGCTCTACCTGTAGGTATTTTAGTTTGGGTAATTGGAATGACACTTGGTGGGACAACTGGTTTTGCAATAAACCCAGCTAGGGATTTCGGTCCAAGACTAGTTTATTCATTATTACCTAGAAAGAATAAAAACGCTGATTGGTCTTACAGTTGGATTCCTGTTTTTGGGCCTTTACTTGGAGCATTATGCGCTGGTTTATTATACAACTTTATTATGTAATGATTAACAAAAAACATATTCCTTGCGTAGCAGGATCAACAGGCTTGGTTGGCTCTTTTCTGTTAAAAAATTTATCAAACCTTTATCCTAAGGTAATTTCTTTAACAAGAAAAAAAGTAAATTATTCTAACCCTAATATTAAAAATGAAATTATTGATTTTGATAATCTTAATATTGAAAACGTCCTAAATGAGGTTGATCATTTGTACATTGCTTTAGGAACAACAAGAAAAAAGGCTGGAAGTGCTGAAAATTTTATAAAAGTAGATTACCATTATTGCATTAATTTAGCAAGAATTGCAAATAATTGCGGAGTAAAAAGTATTTCTATAGTATCCTCTGTTGGATCAGACCCTAATTCAATTTTTTTATACCCCAAAACTAAAGGTTTAATTGAAAGAGATATTTCTAAACTTTTATTAAATCATTTAAGTATCGCAAAACCAGGTATAATTTTAGGAAAAAGAAATGAAAGTAGAGTTGGTGAGAAAATTGGAAAAATTTTATTTTCTTTTATCGATAAGTTTCTTTTTGGACAATTTTCAAAGTATAAAAGTATTTCTGCAAGTAATATTTCTAAAGCAATGATTTATCAAATTATTAATTCATCAAAAGGAATTAATATTTTGGAATATAATCAGCTTATAAAAAGTTCAAATAGTTTTGACAAACTAGTAAAACTTGATTGATAGAATTATTTACATTTGCCAGAAATTTTAGCTAATGTTAAACATACATAACCTTTCTGTTTCTTTTTCTGGGGAATATTTGTTTAAAGAAATATCATTTAAACTAATATCTGGAGATAGGGTGGGTTTAATAGGTAAAAACGGAGCAGGAAAATCAACCTTATTAAAACTTTTGTCTAAAGAAACTGAAATGGATTCAGGTTCTATTGCTTATGAGAAAGATTTAAAAATAGGATTTCTTAAACAAGATATTGATTTTGATAAAGGAAGGACTGTTCTAGAGGAAGCCTATCAAGCATTTAGTGAGATTAAAACTCTTGAACAAAAGCAAAACGAAATTAATACCCAATTAAGCCAGAGAACAGATTATGAAAGTCAGGCTTATTTAGAATTAATTAATGATTTAAGTGATGTTAATGATAGGTATGAGTTAATCGGAGGGTATAATTATCAAGGACATACCGAAAAGATACTACAAGGTCTTGGTTTTAAAAGAGAAGATTTTCATAAAAATACAGATACTTTTTCAGGTGGATGGAGAATGAGAATTGAATTAGCTAAACTTTTACTTCAAAGTAATGATTTGTTATTACTAGATGAACCTACAAACCATTTAGATATTGAATCAATTATATGGCTTGAAAACTTTCTTAAATCTTTTTTAGGTGCAGTAGTTATTGTTTCGCATGATAAAATGTTTTTAAATAATGTAACTAATAGAACTATAGATATTTCACATGGAAAAATTTATGATTTTAATAAACCCTACTCAAAATATTTGGTTTTAAGAGAAGAAATAAAATCTCAACAAATTAGTGCTCAAAAAAATCAGGAAAAACATATTCAGCACACAGAGAAATTAATTCAAAAGTTTAAAGCAAAAGCTTCAAAAGCTTCAATGGCTCAATCTCTTATTAAGAAAATTGAAAAAATTGATAGAATTGAAGTCGATCAAGATGACAATAGTGTTATGAAATTAAACTTTAATATTTCAATAAATCCAGGAAAAGTTGTTACTGAAATCGAAAATTTATCAAAGAACTATGGTGATAACATGGTACTGTCTGATGTAAATTTACTTATTGAAAGAAAAAGTAAAATTGCATTTGTTGGACAAAATGGACAAGGTAAATCTACTTTAGCTAAAATTATGGTTGGTGAGCTAACTCCATCTTCGGGAAATTCAAAATTAGGTCACAACGTTCAAATCGGATATTTTGCTCAAAATCAAGCAGAATATTTAGATGGTTCTAAAACCGTATTGCAAACAATGATAGATTCTGCAAATGAAACAAATAGATCCAAAGTTAGAGATGTGTTGGGTTCTTTTCTTTTTAAAGGTGACGACGTTGAAAAATATGTAAGAGTTCTCTCTGGAGGTGAAAGAAACAGATTAGCACTTGCTAAACTTCTTTTGCAACCTTTTAATGTATTAGTAATGGACGAGCCAACTAATCATTTAGATATTAAATCTAAAAGTGTCTTAAAACAAGCGCTTGTTAAATTTGATGGAACTTTAATCTTGGTTTCACATGACAGAGATTTTTTACAAAATCTAACCAATAAAGTGTATGAATTTAAAAGCCAAAAAATTAAGGAATACTTAGGTGATATTGATTATTACCTAAATCAAAGAAAAATTGAAGATTTTAGAGAAATCGAAAAGAAAGACAAAGTAATAAGTTTAAAAAAGAATAAAAATATTAATAATTCAAAAGATAGAGAATTAAAAAAAAGAATTAGTAATATTGAAAGCAAAATTTCAAAATTAGAAAACGAAATTTCTGTCATCGATAAAGATTTAGAAAATGATTATCAGAAAACAATATCCAGAAACAATTTCTTTTCAAACTATGAAAAGAAAAAATCTGATTTAGATTTACTAATGAAAAAATGGGAAGAATTAAGTTTGTCCTAAAATCATTAGCTTTATTGTTGTAGTAATCAAAAAATATGTGTGAATTAAGTAGTGATGAACTTTGGCTTGTTATAAGACTTTATGCTTTTGCATTATCTCCTGTTTTTTTGGGACTTTATTATTTAATAACCAAAAATATTTCTTATGATACAGCTGTAATTTTATGTTTAACTTTCTTTATTTGTGCGGCTGGATTTGAACTATGGCTGACCTATGGTCTTTTTGATGGTCTTTCGGTTAACCAAAGAAGATCAGATTCT
>Ga0209600_1000039_pt1 | contig 89172 bp, 78 predicted proteins | sample COGITO_mtgs_1104_FD_185518 | JGI IMG/M metagenome (GOLD analysis project Ga0209600, IMG submission 185518) | Pelagic marine microbial communities from North Sea - COGITO_mtgs_110421 (SPAdes) (version 2) | ecosystem: Environmental > Aquatic > Marine > Epipelagic ... | reverse complement strand
ATGCTTACCAACAGCACTGCCATTATGGCAGACGCTGTCCATGATCTGGGTGATAGCCTTTCCATTGGAACGTCTTGGGTGCTGAGTAAACTATCAGATAAGAAAGCTGACAGTTCTTTCACTTATGGCTATAAGCGTCTCTCTCTGCTTGGTGCCTTGATCAACGGCATTGTGCTGATTGCGGGATCAATATGGGTTTTAGCGCAGGCTATTCCTCGGCTTTTTGATCCAGTGATGCCAGAAGCAGAAGGCATGCTGGCGCTCGCCGTTTTGGGCGTTACCGTCAATGGTTTTGCCGCGTACAAACTCAGCGCAGGTACAACCCTCAATGAAAGAGTCCTCAACTGGCATTTGCTGGAAGACGTATTGGGGTGGGCTGCGGTTCTCATAGTTTCAATTGTACTCATGTTTATTGAAGTGCCAATATTGGATTCGCTGCTTGCTGCAGGATTTACTTTATTCATTTTATTTAACGTCGTAAGAAATACATGGTATGCCGTTAAGCTCTTTGTCCAGGCCGTGCCCGAGCATGGATTAATTGAGAGGGTTCGCAAAGAATTGCTTTCTATTTCCGCAGTAGCCTCTATCCACCATGAGCACGCCTGGTCGCTTGATGGTGAATCAACGGTCTATACGGCACATTTAGAAATGGGTTCTCCAATGGCATCAGAGGAGCAAATTGATATCAAGAGCCAGATTGCAGATAGACTCCAAGAGTTTGAGTTTTCACATACAACAATAGAACTAGAATTCCCTCAAGAAGACTGCAGAGATGACAGCTGATGAGTAGGGCATATTGCTAAAGTAACGACCTACCTGAACTACGATTGGAGGATGATGTTATTAAAGGCGGAAGTTGTAGGGACTTTTAAGATCATTCCTTATATCTTTCATGGCTAAAACTAAATTTATATTAAGAATCGTAATTATGATCAAAATTCTGTTTGGCATACTGTTTGGTTTAGAGCTAATACTACTTGTATTGGTGTTAACCCAGATATTTAGGAGAGACTTCCATATCTGGCCTCCACATATAGAACAGCCCGCGATTACACATTGGGCGCTGGGAATTTTTTACATCTTGATTTTAGGAAGCATTTGGTTTTGCGTACTCGAATGGAATAATTCTTTATTCGACCAGAACTGGATACGCTACTTCGGAGGAATGCTGCTCAGCTCAGGGCTGGTGTTCTATATCTGGTGTAGGATGTATATGAGTAAAATGGTTTAGTTTGGCACCAAGGATCACTTAATTACTCAAGGGCCTTACCAGTACACTCGCAATCCCCTGTATGCAGCGGACTCCTTTATATTCATCGGCTTTGCCTTGTTAGGAAATTCGCTACTGCTATTCATACTTATGGCCTCACTTACACTGATAGTTCTGTTATTGCTTTTAGTCGAGGAGCCGTGGTTATTGGAGCAGTATGGCGGAAAATATCAAGACTATTCTGAAAAGACTCCTCGGTTCTTGTGAGTTCCAGCGGTAACTGAGGGTCTGCTTTGCGGCCCAAATTAGACATCATGGTTCGATCTATTTCAAACCAAATGTCTCTCAGAATCAATAGCTACGAGTACTGTCCTTTAAGTCCCACACGCTCATTTCTCCCTGAGTCATCGATGCCATCCTTATCTAATATTACAAACCGTCCACTGTTTCTAGCTTCAAGTACTTTTGTAATATACTTCGAAACTTCATCACTATAGACGTCCTGTATATCCATATCTTTTCTGTTCAAGCAATAGAATGGAAATCCCACTTTTGTCAGCTTTAGCGATTCATTTACCATTGGCTTATGCTTCTCGTATTGATCACGCACAGCTTCAATGTCTCCGCCATTAGACTTAAGAGCTTCATTAATTTGTTGTCTGCTCATATCGTTTTCGAGCTTCTGCTTTTTACCCTTTTTGAAGCTTTTTAGTGCTCTGTTCACGATATAATCAACAGCCTTTTCTAGCTCTTTCGCTGAAATACTTGTATTTATTAACCAATGGTAATGGGGCTGACCACAAGTCTGATAATCTATATGTCCGATGCCTGTCATATATTTAGATTTGTTTCGTCCGAAAAAGTGCTGGTTAACTCGCTTGATTAGTTCAGTCATTGTTCTTTGAGCTTCTTGATCACTGATTATTCTGTCAGATTTAGGTTCGTCCATTGTTGTTCTCACTTTCTAAGGCCATGCAGGCTGTTGATTAGCAGTTTCGATAGTTAGATAAATCGCACGCCTTAATCTTATAAGATCTACGTTACCGCTAATACTGATGCTCAGTGTTTTAATTAAATTAGCATATAAAACAGTAATTTATAACGAGTATAGTTGTAGTCTGCAAACGATCTTTGAAGGAATATCGCTAGGTCATCTCCTTTGATAATACAGTTAATTCCTCGCTATTAAGCACCTGAACGCACACACACTCCTTGCCACTTAGCCACTTATGACACGTGTTTTCATAAACTTTCTATAATTACATTTTCTATAAACTTTTTAGAAATAAGTGTCATAAGTGGCTAATTCACCTCAAAGCCCCTGTTCATGCGTCCTGCAGGTAGTTTGCATGTGTCACGCTATGTGGCTAGAAGCGGCTACAGGTGGTTAGTTACTCATCCCACTCATAGTTGAAAAGCCCAAAGGCTCGTTCAAAGTCCTTCCGCGCTCTAGTGAGACTAGGGAACTCAATCCCTCGTCTTTGCATTTTGTCAGCGTCACTCTTTCTAGTTAGTTCAACAGAGGGTATGACACGTTTAATCGAAGAAATAATTTCTTTGTTTGATAGTGGTTCGTATCGTTCAGCGTGCTTATCAAAGGTAAGTAGCGCGGACTTGACTTTTTCTGTCGAGATCCAATAGCCATCACCCCACTCGGAAGGTTCATTGAGATCGCTATGGTATGGCGCGGGATTTATTTGCTCACCTACGCAAAGCGCCTCGAATAGAAATCTTTCTATTCCCTCCAGTGACTTCAGTTTTTGTTCTTTATGCGTCGAAGTTGAAGGAAACTGGTTCACGTTAAAGTCACTAATATCCCGCTGCTTTAGATGATAGAGAAAAGCAGGGATAGTTTTGCCATCATGAAGAGCATCATAGAATCTACGCCAATACTCTCCTTGTTTCTTTTGGTCTTCAGCAGATGCAGATTTGTTTATCTTTTTCTCTTCGCTGACCTGCAGCATAAAGAAACGCCTGTTATCCGCAGAGACTTGACCGAAGTGCTTATGGTTAGTTGCAGCAAAGCAGCGATGAAAGGACTCTATCTCTCGCTTAGGTTGGTACTTCTCCTCGATCCTAATGTATGGCTCAGTGATGAATGTCTTCAAAGCGTCCTGAGACTTTCTGTCACCTTTAAAGATGGCTTCATCCAACCAGACTATGTAGCTACGTTCCAATGCGCCAGTAAAACGGCCAAGGATGTCATCTACATTCGAGACTTGCAGAGTAGAGTGCGACCAAATCGCTTCTAGCACACGACACATCGAACCCTTACCTGTGCCTTCACCGCCCATGTAAATGAGCATTACGCCTGCTTTTTCTTCCGGTTTCTGAACCATATGAGCAAGGTAATTCATGTGGTACTCATAATATTCTTTAACGCCTGAACAGATGACTTCACGGATGTGCCGATCGATGACTGAGTAGCCACCTTGTTGTGGGACAGGTATAGGGCCGGACCATAAGTTAAGCACATTATTTGGTAATTGTTCTGGTGAGAACGCAGTACCTACATAGTGTGTAGTTGATGGTTGTTTGTAGAACTCCTCTATAACAATCGAAGGCTTTGCTATTGGAATATTAGACGCCTCTAGTTGTCTCTCCATAATGAGCTTTGCATCTGTGCGGCGTACAAAGCTTAGTCTCTGCTTTCTGTCACCGGCCAAGATATTCCGTATTTCTTTCTTTTTGAGAACACGAATTTCTCCATCAATCTCTATCAATGCGAACTCGTTCTGTAATGACGTCAAGGCTTCTTTAAGCATGATAGCCTCCTAAAGTCGCATAATGATAAACAGTCCCTAATGAGAAAAAGCCATCTTGATAAGAATTTACCAGTGATCTAAACGACCTGTGGTCGAACTTGCTAGATTGCGCAGACCATTCGAGTGCTATTTCTTCTGCATCTGTATATCCGGTGCTGAGTACAGAGAAAACAACGTCTCTCCAAGTGTGGTAGTCACAATCTGGATTTATGTAGCGAAGAAGCTCTCGTAATATTGCGACCCTGCGGGGAGTGTCTAGGCTTGTGTGATGCTTCGCATAACCAACTGGTTGCTTTGCGCTTAGTAGTTCTTCCCAGATTTCGAGGATACTCAATGGTAAAGGTGCTAGTTTAGACAGGTCACCACTTACCCATTGATATTCAGTACCTGACGGATGCTTGCTAGGCGGGATCACATCGCAAACTGTCTTTCCATTGGCTGATGCGCAGCGCAGTTCAAAACTAACTTTGCCATTTACCTCAACTGAAAGGCTCGTTAGAGCGCCTGTGAGCGCAGGCACTGAATAGAACGCCTTTACGCTGCTATCACGTCCGGAGAACGCTATTGCGGCTCCAGTGCCCCCTAGAAAGGAATACAAGTCTATCCCTCTCGTGTCGAACCACTTTCTGGCGCTAGGCATATGGTCAATGTCCAGTGCGCAGGTGATAGGGTTGCTATACGCGTGTGCTAGGCCTACGTTGCCCGTAAGAATTCTAGAAGCTGCTTCCGTGGTTACTACACAGTTGTCTCGTAGATTCCAACCTTTCTTAGTTGGGCTCTTGGAACCCTCAGGAATAGGGACGTACGCCATACCTTCGACAAATTTAAAATCGGACTTCATGACGTTGCCCTCTTCGTAAATTCGTTAATATCTTTATTAGACCAACGCGTACTACCTGTGCTTAGCTTCACGGGCTGCGGAAGTCGTCCCTCTCTGGCCCATAGCCATATAGTCGATCTTGAAGTATCAAAGTACCTTGCTAAGGTTTTGTCGGACGAGTAGCCAATGCCAAGGTGAATTTGGTCATCTTCTAAATGTTGCGATGTGTTTGATTTACTGTTCATGTTTCAGTCTCCGTTTAGTCAACAGAGCCGATTAGACTTGATTAGGTATATCTATTCCTTTGAATGAAGGTGTATGGCGGGATTTTAGAACCAATGAAGGTGCTATGAAGGGGAAATATTTAAAAAGACGGACGAGTTACAACTTTACTACGTACCGGCCGATGAGCGTTTGCCAAGCGTCTGGCGCAGATTTGTCGCGCTCAATCATTGAAGAATCCAAATAGAAATGAATATCTCTGTGCCTATCTACTTCGATAAACAGCGGAACTAATTTTGGGTTTCGCGCAAGTGTCTTTCGTAGCTTAGCCGGAGTGGGGCGAGGTTCTCCTGCTATTGATTGCTTCCTTAAATATTTTTTAAGTTCTGCGTAGAACTCATTTCTGGTGTCTGATTCAGTATTCACCGTCCAAGTTTGCTTAACCCGTGGCAGAGGATCATCCGGCGAAGGGTCTGCATATTTTTCAGCTAAGTCGCCGATTAACTTTTCTACATCGGGGTCAACAGTTAGTCCTAGGTGATTGGCTTGTCCGCACCAGTAGAAGATGTCCTGCCGAGCTTCAAAAACCTCATCGAGAATCGCTCTGTCTATAATTCTGACGAACCTATCAATTGCTTCAAACGTCGGGTAGTGCTGATTTAGACAGTATTTGACGCGGTCACCTATCAAAACTTTGTCTGGGTCTAAGTTGTTCAATAAATAGGCCGCTTCTACTGAGGTAAAGGAGGTGAAATATAGCCAGTAGTCTAGGTCTGCGGATAGGTTAGATTGCTGAATATAGAGCTTTTCAAGCACTCTCAACGCCTCTGTATCCTCGGGATTGCTGACGGGTTGCTCTGATAAGTGCGTGGCCAACGATGCTAGCTGAAGGTCTGCTTGACGCTCGCTCATGCCAGACTTCATTAGTTCTTTTTTAGCCGTTTGAGCTATTAATTTCTTCATTAGCGACGTCTTGAGTGGATTGGCGTGACGTTGTTAGTTTTATGTCCTTCGTAAACCCATTCTGAGTAAGCCTCAAGCACTTTGCAGCGCTCGTCAAAGAGTTGTGATCGAGCATAAGCTGCTCTGCTGCCCACAGTGTCGCAGTGTTTTAATGATAGCTCTAGCGCTTCTTCAGAGAATCTCTGCTGCTCTTGTCCCCATGTCCGGAATGTAGAGCGAAATCCATGCGCTACTGCATCAAAACCTAAGGCGTCAGGCAGGGAAGACATATAGGCGTCAGGGATAACCTTGCCCGCAAGTGTTGTGAATACATGCCCCGATTGAGTTTTGTAGGAGGGTAGTGATCTTAATAATCTAAGTGTTGTTTCTGTTAAGGGGATGTCCCACTGTTTGTTGCTCTTATATTTCCCTGCAGGCACACGCCATATCTTGCTCTCAAGGTCTAATTCATCCCAAGTGACTAGTCTTGCTTCACCCGCTCGTGCGGCTGTCAGTACCATGAACTCAAAGCACTTAGCCTCTGGGCGAGAATGGGCGGGCTCATCGTATTCATTTAGCGCCTTAATAAACTCCGGAAGTGTCCGCCAATCAATAGCCCGATGATGCTTAACAGGGGCGATTTTAGATGCCTTGGGGAAGGAGAGGGCGAGGTTGTCTTTCCACGTAGCAGGGTTGGCGTCAGTGCGAAGCTCTTCAGAGATGGCCTGCTGCAAGATTCTGTAGACGTAATTCTGTACACGTTTAGCGGTGTGGTTCTTGGTTTCCCAGATAGGTTCGAGCATTGCTATTAAATGCTTACGCTTAATATCCTTGATGTATAGGTGGCCAATGCAGGGGAAGGCGAAATCTCGAAGCCTTTGGGATAGGTGTCGTACTTGCTGAGGTGTCTTGTATGTCTTGCTCTCTTTAGTGATAAATTTCTTTGCAAACTCTTCAAAGGTAATTTGTTGAGATTGTTCTGCCGAAAGAGCATCCTTCTTTGCCCGTTGTTCTGCTATTGGGTCAATGCCGCTTTTAATACTAAGCCTGTGTTCCCGCGCTAATTCCCTTGCAGTTTTTAAACTGACGCTAGGGTACGACCCAAGTCCAATATCCTTACGCTTATCGCCGACCTTCACCCTGAGTACCCACGACTTAGAACCGGAGGGTTTGCAATACAGATGTAGGCCTGCAACCCCGCCTACAGGGTATCTGTGAGGTTTTGGAATGCCGTTGCTATCGTGTTTGAACGTTAGCTTACGTACTTGCACGTCTGAGAGAGCTTTGGATTCTTTAGGCATATTGTTCCCACATCTGTTCCCACATAGATAGTTCTATTGGATGCTACAGATTTAAACGCCTTAGAACAAGGAGGTATCGATAAAAACAGGGTATTTTTGTTTTTCAGAGATGAGGATGAACTGATTAGAACAAGTAGATGGTAGCTACGGGTGGACTTGAACCACCGACCCCAGCATTATGAATGCTGTGCTCTAACCAGCTGAGCTACGTAGCCACAAAGGGATGCGCCATGCCGCGCAAACGATGATCGTTCGGGGCGCTTGCGCCGAAAGCTGAACAACCCTTGAAGAGGGCTCAACAATTCTCGAAGGACGCGAATTCTGGCGATTTTGCGTCCTTTTGTCAAGATTAGACGTTGAATCTAAAGTGAATAACATCGCCGTCCTGCACAATGTATTCTTTTCCTTCTAAACGCCATTTGCCGGCGTCTTTGGCGCCGTTCTCGCCTTTGTTGTCGACATAGTCGTTAAAGCCAACGATTTCGGCGCGAATAAACCCTTTTTCGAAGTCTGTATGGATCACAGCTGCCGCCTGTGGCGCCGTGGCGCCTTGCTTGACGGTCCATGCGCGCACTTCCTTAACGCCTGCTGTGAAGTACGTCTGCAGGCCCAGAAGGGCATAGCCTGCGCGGATTACGCGATCGAGGCCTGGCTCTTCCATGCCCATCTCTTGCAAGAACTCGTCGCGTTCATCGTCTTCGAGTTCGGCTATTTCGGCTTCGAGTTTGTTACAGACTGGGACTACTTGAGCGCCTTCTGATTCGGCAATGGCGCGGACTGCGTCCAAATGGGGATTGTTCTCAAATCCCTCCTCGTCGACATTAGCTATGTACATGACCGGTTTAATCGTGAGTAAGTGCAGGCTGTAAATCGCTTTTATGTCGTCCTCGCTCAGGTTAAGGCTTCTTACTGGCAAGGCTAAGTCTAAGTGTGCTTTAACGCGCTGCAGTACTTCGGTGTTTTTGGCCGCGTCTTTGTCGCCGCTCTTTATCAGCCGCGCAAAACGCTCGATGCCTTTTTCGACCGACTCGAGGTCGGCAAGCGCCAGCTCGGTGTTAATCGTCTCGATATCAGCCGCAGGATCGATGGTGTCAGCTACGTGGGTTACGTTGCTGTCTTCGAAGCAGCGCACGACGTGAGCGATCGCGTCGGTTTCGCGGATGTTAGCGAGAAACTGGTTGCCAAGGCCTTCGCCTTTCGAAGCGCCCGCGACGAGGCCGGCGATGTCAGTAAACTCGACCGTCGTTGGTATAACCTTCTGCGGCTTAACGATGTCGGCGAGCTGGGTGAGTCGCGCATCGGGGATCGACACGATGCCCGAGTTTGGCTCGATGGTGCAGAAAGGGAAGTTTTCCGCGGCGATGCCGGCCTTGGTGAGCGCGTTAAAGAGCGTTGATTTGCCGACATTGGGTAGGCCGACGATTCCGCATTGTACTGGCATTTTTTAGATCTCGCTTTACGTTAGTTCTGTCGTTGTTGGTCGTTAGAGGCTAGTCACTGTGCAGAAGCCTCATTGCTTCTTCCCACTCGCCGCTCACCGCCTTGGGCATGACGCGAATAGAGTCTTCGATGTCTCTCATGATCAGCTCGGCTTCCGAGCGCGAAGGATCGCCTAGCACATAGCTTGCGACCATAGACTTGTGTCCGGGGTGGCCGACGCCGATTCGTAAGCGGTAAAAGTTACGTGCGCCGCCTAACGCGTTAATAATGTCTCGCATACCATTATGGCCGCCGTGGCCACCCTCGTATTTTAAGCGAGTGACACCGACATCGAAATCGATCTCATCGTAGGCGACTAAAATATTCTCAGGGTCGATTTTGTAGAAGTGGCAAACAGCTGCGACCGACTTGCCGCTGCCATTCATAAAGGTCGTCGGGAATAAGAGTTTTACTTCATGGTTGGCAATATTGATGCTGCCAAATTCGCCGAAAAACTTGGTCTCGCCGCGCAGTTCCCCGCCGTAGCTTTTGGCGAGGTGGTGCAGAAATATGACGCCTGCGTTATGCCGCGTTGAATCGTATTTGGGACCGGGATTGCCTAGGCCAACAATGAGTTTGATAGGGCTTGTCTGCATGATTCGTGCTGTTCACTATCGGTTGCGTTGACGTTATTGTATCAGCTAAGTTCGGTGCGGGTATTCGTTGCAGAGCGCTGCTGTAGACACAAAAAAGGGCTGGGTTTTAGCCCAGCCCTTTTCGAATAGCGAGTCTGTCTGAGGAGCAATACTACTCGTCGCCTGCTTCTTCTGCAGCGTCGTCGCCGTCAGCCTTGTCAGCTTTTTCACCCTTAGGTGCTTTTACTGTGGCTACTGCGAGGTCACCGTCTTCATGCGTAAGTGACACGCTTGTGACGCCCTTTGGCAGGGTGATGTCAGAGATGTGAACAGTCGACCCAACTTCAACCTCAAGCATGTCGACTTCGATAAACTCTGGAAGATCCTTCGGTAGGCAGTCTACATCGATCTCATTGAGCGTCTTGAGAATGCTGCCGCCACCGATCTTAACGCCCGCGCACTTCTCTTCATTGATGAAGTGTAGTGGTACCTTAACCGTGATCGACTGCTTCTCATCAATGCGGAAAAAGTCAGCGTGCAAGATGAAAGGCTTGGCTGGGTGACGCTGAAGCGCCTTGATAACCGCCTTCTCTTTCTTTTTGCCAATGTTCAGTGTAATTACGTGCGAGAAGAACGCTTCGTTGCTCGTCGCTTTGATGATGTCCTTGTGAGGAATCGTTAGCGAGATCGGGTCTGCGTCTCCACCGTAAAGTACGGCAGGAATGTTACCTTCCAAACGACGTAGGCGGCGGCTCGCACCTTTCCCTAAGTCGGTTCGGACTGTGCAATTTAATTCAAATACATCTGTAGACATGAAGTCTCTCCTGAGTATCCCTTGCGGGAACCCTAACTCGCTTGCGACCGGCTTGTCAGGGTGTTTAGTAAATGGCTGAGAATCTGTTGATTCGGAGCCGGGTTATCCGCGCGACAGAACGACACCTGCGTTAGGTGTTGTCGAACATCGCGCTGATGGATTCTTCGTTGCTTACGCGGCGGATCGATTCGGCGAGTAGCTTTGCCATCGAGAGTTGGCGAATGCGGCCACAGTTTTTGGCCTCTTCGCTCAATGGGATTGTGTCGGTAACCACGAGCGAGTCGAGGTTCGAGTTCTCGATGTTTTTAATAGCAGGACCAGACAGTACCGGGTGCGTGCTGTAGGCGACTACTCGCGCTGCGCCGTGCTCTTTAAGTGCATCGGCGGCTTTACAGAGAGTGCCCGCCGTGTCGACCATGTCGTCGACAATTAAACAGGTGCGGCCAGCGACATCGCCGATTATATGCATAACCTGAGCGACGTTAGCGGCAGGGCGGCGTTTATCAATGATCGCCAGATCGACGTTGAGTTTTTTGGCCACCGCGCGAGCGCGAACCACGCCGCCGATGTCGGGTGATACAACGATTAGGTTTTCGTAATTCTGGCGCTCAATGTCGTCGGTTAAAACGGGCGATCCGTAGACGTTATCTACCGGAATGCTAAAGAAACCTTGGATCTGCTCGGCGTGCAGGTCGACAGTTAGTACGCGATTAACGCCAACGGCGCCGATCATGTCGGCGACAACCTTGGCGCTAATAGCCACGCGTGCCGAGCGTACTCGGCGATCTTGGCGCGCGTAGCCAAAATAGGGGATTACGGCAGTGATTCGGTTGGCAGAGGCGCGGTGCAGCGCGTCGGCCATGAGCAGAAGTTCCATGATGCTATCGTTGGTCGGCGCACAAGTTGGCTGAATAACGAAGACGTCTTTGCCGCGAACGTTTTCGTTCAACTCAACGCTAATCTCACCATCGGAAAACTTACTGATGCTCGCGTAGCCGAGTGGGAGGCCAATGTGCTTCGCAATTGCGTCTGCGAGAGCGGGATTAGCGTTACCACTGAAGACCATCAAATTGTTTGCCACGAGTAATTACCTTTAGAGTTGGGGACGTGCTCGGATTGGGATCGCGTTGGCGATGAACGGCTCTGGGCCGGACTTTTGGTGTTCTATGCTCGTGGCTTCCGAGTTGGTCGACGGGTGAACAACTGGTGAGAATATGGCTGGGGTGGCTGGATTCGAACCAACGCATGCAAGGATCAAAACCTTGTGCCTTACCACTTGGCGACACCCCAACAAACTTTTACTCGGCTATCGCTCTTCTGCGAACTGCCTGTGTCTTGTCTAATTATGCGGGCATATTCTACACCGTCTTTGCGCTTATCGCTACGGCTGAAACCCATTTAACGTTCAATCTTGTCGATACCCCGAGCAACGAAGCCGGTGCAGTAGTCAGGCAGGTCTCGAAGGGCCGCCTGCGCTGAGTCAGAATCGTTGAATTCGGCGAAAACGCTCGCGCCGGTTCCGGTCATTCTTGCGCTCGCGTATTGCGCTAACCAATCGATAGTCGACGCCACCAGCGGATAGAGTCTGCGGGTAACCGCTTCGCAATCGTTGCGAGACCTACCGGCCAGAAAGTCGGGCATTTTGATCGCTTGCGTGTTCCGTGTCAAATCGGGCATGCCGAATATCTCTGCGGTAGACACCGCACAGTTTGGGGTTGCAACAAGGTAGATTCGGGGCCCTAGCATGATATCAGTGAGCTTTTCGCCGACGCCCTCAGCCCAGGCGCTGTGACCGTGCACGAACACGGGAACATCGGCGCCAAGCGTGATGCCGATCGCCCCAAGCTGCTCGCGAGTGAGGCCTAGCTCCCATAGTTGGTTGAGAGAGACGAGGGTGGCGGCGGCATCAGAGCTCCCTCCGCCGAGACCGGCGCCCGCAGGTAGCCGTTTGTCGATAAGGATGTCGGCACCGAGAGTTTTGCCCGGGCAAGTTGCTCGAAGGAGCTCCGCCGCCCGCAAAATAAGGTTGCCATCTAATGGCATCGTATTCGCCGTTGGGCCGTGCGCCGACAGCGATAAAAGCCCTGAATCGTTTGGCGTAAAAGTCATCTCATCGCCGAAATCAAGAAGTTGGAAGAGAGTTTGCAGGTCGTGGTAGCCGTCGGGTCGCCGGCCAGTGATATGCAGGAAAAGATTGAGTTTTGCGGGTGCGAGGCAGTGCAAAGCGCGAGCAATCATTGGTCGAGGGTCCAGTTTAACCCAACAAATACGAGCTTAATGTCATCCTCGCCGCGACTAATCTCGATACGGCGAGGGAGTGAGATATCAGTGTACTGTCTCGGGTCTGGATAGTTGATCAGCCAGCCTTCCTGCTCTATTTGTTCGAGGTGGTTGAATTCATTAAAGGTGAGCTGGGCGCGCGGACGTGGCGCAGGCAAGCCTTTGATCCAATAGTTTAGCGAGGACACTGGCAGCTCGTAGCCAAGCTCGCGCAGTATCAGTTTTTCGGGTGTGCGCGCCTTGCTAGTTCTGCCGTCCGTTTCGAGCGTTACGCTACCCGACTTGCCTGTAATAAGCGTGTTGCCCGCGTTAAAAGTGCCCCACAGGCGAATAGCGTAGTCGTCTTGGTCTTGCTGCCAACGGATTCGGGGGGTGTGCGACTCGCCCTCATAGCGAATATTGACGCGCCCCCTTAGCTCCCACGTCGTTAGCTCTTGGAGGTCGGATTTGAGACGCGCCCAGTCTGAGTTGCTCTCTGCAGGAGGCGCCAGCATGCAGCCATGGAGCGAAAAAAGGGCAATCGCGCAGCCCGATAAGCGGCTAATGAGCGACCTCATTGGCTATTCCGACTCGTCTTCTGATGCTTGGGTTTGCAGTCGCTGCATCGCTTCGGTGACGAGTGGATCGTCTGGTGCCCCTTCAAGTGCCCGCTGCCAAACGGCCAGCGCTTCGTCGCGGCGACCCATCATCCAGAGTATTTCTCCCATGTGAGACGCGACCTCTGGATCGGGGAAGACGGCGAACGCGCGGCGAATATTCTGTAAGGCCTCTTCGTAACGACCAAGTTTGTATTGCGCCCACGCCAAACTGTCGGTGGTGGCGGGATCGCCGGGATTGAGGGCTATCGCACTTTCTAGCAAGGTGAGCGCTTCTTCGTAACGCGTTGTCTGATCGGCGAGCATGTAGCCGAGATGATTCAAGGCTCTGGCGTCATCGGGTTTTATCGTAATAATCGACCGCAGGTCAGCCTCTGAGCTGGCGAGATCCTTGATCGAATCGAAATAAATCACGCGCGCAAAGAGCAGGTCGACCTCGCCGGGGTAGCGGTTGAGGCTGCGATCTAAGAGCTGCTTCGCCTTTGCGGGCAACCCAGCCTGCTGCAGAAGCTGCGCCTCCATGTTAATAAACAGCACTTCGAGCCTAGGCTGGCCTCGAGAAACGCGTTGTAGCCAGTCGTGTGCGGCGTCGACAGCGCCAAGTGCAATAGACAGGCGAGTCGCTTGCTGCTGCGCGCCTAAAAAGTTGTTAGTGCCGATAGAGACGAGGCGGTAGTTGTCGATAGCTCTTTCGAGCTGGCCTTGCCGCTCGAAAGAGGTCGCGAGGTAGTAGCGGCTTTCGTCAACACGCTCGCCCGAATCGATAAGGCGCTGGAAAAGCGATTCTGCTTCGCCATACTCCTCGATTTCTAGGTGCACTAAGGCTTTGGCGTAGACCGCTTCCCAGTTTTCGGCGTCTTGTGCTATCAGAATCGCGTATTGTCCTAACGCGTCGTCAAATTTATCCTGCGAGATATAGAGACGTGCGAGGCTTGCGCGAAGTATCGGATCGGTATCAAAGACCTTAACGCCAGCTCTCATCACGCGCGCGGCGTCATCGGCGCGGCCCATGTTTTGAAGAATTTGTGTTTCGAGCAAAACGGTTCCGGCGGTCTGCGTCACCTGCGCGCGCGCCGTGTCGAGGGCGGTTAAGGCCGCATCGTATTCGCCGCTCTGCGCTAACAGTTGAACCTGCGCGAGCGCGAGGCTATCGTCGTCGGGAAACTGAGTGAGCAACGGCTCCAGCGCCTTTATGAGCTGTGCGCGCGATTGCGGGTTAAGCTGACCGGTGCGCGATGACAGCGCCGAAAAATCGATGCTTCCGCCTAATTCCAGTACTCGAGCCATTCGCGGAATAGCCCGATCGAACGCGCCGGCCTCAAGGTATTCGATTGCGAGCAGAAGTTGGGGTTGAGGATCTGTTGGATCGACCGACGCCCACACCAAGCCGAGCTGGAGTAACGCATTAGTATCGTTCGCGATTGAGGCAAATTGCACCGCGCGAAGGATGACGCCTAGGTCTTTCGTCCCAAGCGCAAGGTCAAGATAGCTATCACCTGCAGCGGCGATGTCGCCTGAGTTTGCTTCTAGTTCGCCGACTATCGCACGGTAGAGTTGCTCTTCGGTAAATGCGCCGTACTCTTGATTGGGCTCCGCCTCGGAGGCAGGCTCGGAGACCAGGTCGGGCAGTGATGACTCAGGCTGAGCCATGATCTCTGGCTTCGGCAGCGAAGTGCAGCTGGCCAGAACTGCAAAAAAGGCAAATGCCGCGAGGCGAAAAGCTTCGGTTGCGCAGGCTTTCTCAGCAAGTGGCTGTTTTCGGGAAAAAATCATCGAGGAACGCCTAATACGAGGTTGATTCACAGTGTCTCCATCATAGCGCCAGCGGTAGCGCGTATACTAGCCCGATTAGGCTATGCGATGTTCCGCACTAAGGTGATGCCAGCGCTGCATCGCCCTAGTTATCGATTCATGGCAGTTGGGTGCGTTCTCTAATGGGCAGTTACTAGGTAATTTAGTACCATACCCGATTGTCTGAGTTGTTGCCCCAGTCGGCAGCGCGAGAACCTTATTCAGTACGACGTCACGCCATGTCGCAGGTCAGCATGTCACGATGTAAAATTAGCTAGGCGCACACTAAATCGATGGCACTGATATTAATCGGGATTAATCACACGACGGCGACTATCGCCCTGCGCGAGAAGGTTGCCTTTCCGCCAGGGGTGGTTGAGCGCGCGCTCGCTGAGCTGTGCCAGATAGAGTCGATTAACGAGGCGGTGATCGTCTCGACCTGTAATCGCACCGAGCTCTATCTCGGCTGCGAAACCGCCACGCCGCAAAGTGAGCGAGTTATCGAGTGGCTCGCAGGGTTTCATGGCCTGCAAAGAGACGAGCTGGATAAAAGCAGCTATGCCTTCGAGGACGCCGAAGTCGTGAGGCACCTGATGAAGGTGTCGTGCGGGCTAGACTCGATGGTGCTGGGCGAACCGCAGATCCTTGGTCAGATTAAGTCGGCGTTCGCTGTCTCAAAAGAATTCGATGCGGTGGGTCCTGCGCTGGGCCGAGTGTTTCAAGATTCGTTTTCGATCGCCAAACAGGTGCGCACCGAAACTGCGATCGGCCAGAACCCTGTCTCCGTCGCTTATGCGGCAGTAACGCTGTCGGAACGAATATTCTCAGACCTTGCGAGTCTCAATGTTTTGCTCATCGGCGCTGGTAAGACGATCGAGTTGGTCGTTACTCATCTTTACAACCGCGGTGTGCGCAATATTGTCGTTGCCAACCGCACGCTCGATAACGCGCTCGACATTGCAGGCAAGTTCGGTGGACACGGAGTGCTGCTGTCGGATATTCCGGAGCGCTTAATAGACGCCGATATTGTTGTCTCATCGACCAACAGCCAATTGCCCTTGCTCGGCAAAGGCACTGTCGAGAGCGCGCTTAAGAAGCGTAAGCACAAACCCATGCTTTTGGTTGATTTGGCTGTGCCGCGGGATATCGAAGCCGAGGTTGGTGAGATACCCGATGCCTATCTGTACAGTATCGATGACATCGCTGAGGTGATCGAAGATGGGGTTAAGTCGCGCGAAGAAGCGGCTGCCGAGGCAAAAGACATAATAGAGGCGGGCGTTCGCGAGCATCTCAAGCAGCAGCGAGCGCTTAACGCTGTGGCAACGCTGCGGGCCTTTCGTGAGAGCGCCGATACGATTCGCGAGAGTGAATTGCAGCGGGCGCTTAAGTCTCTCGAAAAAGGCGAAGCGCCAGAGGCTGTGCTTAACGCGTTAGCGCGCGGCCTCACAAACAAACTTATTCATTCGCCGAGCGTGCAGATGAAAAAAGCGAGTGCAGAGGGCCGGGATGAGTTTCTCCTGCTGATCCGCGAACTCTATGAACTGGAATCCGACGCAGACTGATACGTGCAAAGTTTCAGCGAACGCCCTTAACACCCGATGCAAAATACTCTGAAGCGCGGCAGCATGATGCCGCAGGAAAACCAAGAAAATGAAAGATTCGATACGGCATAAGCTCGACAACCTCAAAGATCGCTTTGGCGAATTAGAGGCTTTGCTGAGCGACGCCGAGGTTATCTCCGATCAGAACCGGTTTCGTGACCTCTCAAAAGAGTATGCCGAACTAGAGGAACTGGTACAGACATTCGATCGCTATGTTGGTGCCGAGGGAGACCTTGAGCAGGCGCGGGAAATGCAGAAAGACAGCGATCCCGAGATCAAAGAAATGGCGGCAGAAGAAGTTGCCGATAGCGAGACGCTCATCGCGGAGTTAGATTTAGCGCTGCAAACGTTGCTCCTGCCCAAAGACGAAAAAGACAGTTGTAACGTCTTTTTAGAAGTGCGTGCAGGCACAGGCGGTGACGAGGCGGCGATTTTTTCAGGCGATCTTTTCCGAATGTATTCCCGCTATAGCGAACTGCAAGGCTGGCGCATGGAAATGATCACCGAACGCCATGGCGAGCACGGGGGTTACAAAGAACTAGTTGTGCGCATCGAAGGCAAGAACGTGTACGAAAGGCTAAAGTTTGAGTCTGGGGCGCACCGCGTGCAGCGTGTGCCCGAGACCGAGACGCAGGGCCGAATTCATACCTCTGCCTGCACCGTTGCCATCATGCCCGAAATGGAAGGCATCGAAGAAATAGAAATCAACAAGGCCGATCTTCGTGTCGACACCTTTCGCGCGAGTGGCGCAGGCGGCCAGCACGTCAATAAAACCGACTCTGCTATTCGCCTAACGCATATCCCGAGCGGAGTAGTTGTCGAATGCCAAGACGAACGTTCGCAGCATAAGAATCGTGCGCGGGCTATGTCCCTTTTGCAGGCGAAATTAATGGATGCAGCGACGTCTGCACAGCATCAGGAAGAATCAGATAATCGTCGCAAGCTCGTTGGCAGTGGCGACCGTTCAGAGAAGATTCGCACCTATAATTACCCGCAGGGCAGGGTAACCGATCACCGCATTAAACTGACACTCTACAACCTTGCCGAGATTATGAACGGCGAACTCAGCGCAGTTATTCAGCCATTGATCAACGAATACCAGGCCGATTTGCTCGCAGGGCTCTCTGGCGAAGACTAAATTGGGCGCAGGTCGACATGGCGCGTGGGCAACTCTATGGTAACTATCGCACAAGCCCTTGCACACGCGACCGCGGGCGCAGCCTTAAGCGATGACGCGTTAGCTTCGCTGCGCTTCGAGACCGAGTTGCTCCTCATGAATGCCGCCGGTTGCACGCGCGCGAGTTTGCTCACATGGCCCGCGCGCGAACTTGAACCGGCTGTTCTGGCCACGTTCGAGCAGACTCTGAAGCGCCGCTTAGAAGGCGAGCCACTTGCCTATATTCTTGGTGTAAGAGAATTTTGGGACTTTGAACTTGTTGTCTCTCCGGCGGTGCTTATCCCACGCCACGAAACCGAATTACTGGTTGAGACGGCGTTAGAAATAGCCGCTGGCCGCGAGGGCGTGCAGCATTTGCTCGACCTCGGTACGGGTAGTGGCGCCATCGCCATCGCGCTGGCAAGAGCCGCCGAGCGATATCGCGTTATCGGTGTAGAGCTCAGCCCTGAGGCACTTTTGGTCGCGCAAGAAAACGGCAGCCGACTTGCGGGCGAAAACCTTGATTTCGTGCAAGGCTCGTGGCTGAGCAACGAGGTGTGCGCCGATATTGCCAGTCAGTGGCATGCCCACTCGGCGGATCTTGTCGATATTATTGTGTCGAATCCGCCCTATATCGCGCCGGGCGATCCGCATCTCACCGAAGGCGATCTAGTGCATGAGCCTGCGCTCGCACTGAGCTGCGAAGAATTTGGGCTTGCTGCGATCCACACGATTGTGAGGCAAAGCAAACAGATGCTAAAACAGGGCGGATGGTTACTGTTCGAGCACGGCTTCGACCAGCGCGAGCCGGTAGCAAGCGCGCTGCTCGCGGCAGGCTTCGTTGCAGTTGAATGCCTACCCGATATTGCCGGTCGGGACCGGGTCACGCGCGGCAGGCTCGGGGTATAAAACAGCAATCTGGCACAGCCGCGATTCACGGAACTAAAGACAATGAAAGACGATCAGCTCCTAAGATACAGCCGGCAGATTATGCTGCCGCAGGTGGATATCGCAGGCCAGCAGGCACTCCTCGATTCTCACGTACTGATCATCGGTGCCGGCGGTCTCGGCTCGCCTGCTTCGATGTATTTAGCCGCAGCGGGAGTAGGAAGGCTCACCTTAGTTGATAACGACACTGTCGAGTTAAGCAATCTGCAGAGGCAACTTGCACATACCGAAACCGATCTCGGTGCAAACAAGGCGGATTCTGCGGCAGCGACGCTGCGGGCAATCAACTCTGATGTCGAGGTCATTGCACTTAACCGGCGCGTGGGTGCTGCGGAGCTAGGCGAATTAGTCAGCTCTGCGGATGTAGTGTTGGATGCGACTGACAATGTTGAAACACGGTTCGCTATTAATCGCGCCTGCCTCGCGGCCAAGGTTCCGCTGGTCTCTGGTGCCGCCATTCGCCTAGAGGGCCAGGTTGCAGTGTTCGACAGTCGCCAGAGCGACAGTCCCTGTTACGAATGTCTCTACAAAGGAGGAGAGGGCGGCGACCTCACCTGCGCGGACAATGGGGTGTTTGCGCCAGTGGTGGGCATAATAGGTTCGATGCAAGCACTCGAAGCACTCAAACTGATCGCGCAGTTTGGCGATACCCTCGTTGGCAGGTTGCTACTCTTCGATGCGTCAAGCATGCAATGGCGTGAGATGAAATTGCCGCGCGACCCGAATTGCGTGGCTTGCGGCACGATTGAAGTAAGCCCTGCATAGGGCTATCATGCGGTCGCCCTGAGATTTAGGTCGTTCGCACGCGTCATGTGCCAGCGTCCAACCCCGCGTTTGCGCAGTATTGCCAACCCCTTGTTTAACCGAGCAGTCTGTTTTCACACTTTTTACTATTGGAATACCGGATAACTATGCAGTCACCAACCGATCACAATGAGTCGACGCAAGAGGCGCAGGACGAAGTAAGCGAGCTGAATGCTGTGCAAAGCGATGCGCTCGACGCCTCTGAAGAACAAGATGACTCTGAGTCGACTATCGCCCGGGAACTCGCCGAAAATAGTTCATCCGAGGTAGTGGAAGCGCCAAAGGTGTCATTCGATACATTTGATCTGCAGAAGCCTTTGCGCGAGGCAATCGACACGCTTGGCTTCGAATTCTGTACGCCGATTCAGGCGCAAAGCCTCGTGCATACATTGCAAGGTCACGATGTGACGGGCAAGGCGCAGACCGGCACCGGTAAGACAGCGGCATTCCTGATTACTATTATCAATGACCTGTTGAGCAATCCCATTCAAGAGAAGCGCTATCTCGCGGAGCCCCGCGCGCTCATCGTTGCTCCAACTCGTGAGTTGGCAATTCAAATTGCAAGCGACGCCGACCTCCTCAATAAATACAGCGGTCTGCATACGGTCACATTGGTCGGTGGCGAAGATTATCAGAAGCAAACGCGCGCACTCGACGCAAGGCCGGTTGATATTGTTGTCGCTACGCCAGGTCGCCTTCTTGATTTTGTGAGCAATGGCAATCTGCATCTCGGCACGATCGAACTCATGGTGTTAGACGAAGCCGATCGCATGCTCGACATGGGCTTTATTCCGCAGGTGCGTCAAATTGTTGCGCGAACTCCTCGCAAAGATTGCCGTCAAACGCTCCTGTTTAGCGCGACTTACACGCCTGAAATCGTCGAGCTGTCCAGTCGCTGGGCAATGGATCCAATTATGGTCGAGGTGGCGCCCGAGCGGGTTGCGGCCGATGCCGTTGATCAAATCGTCTACTTGGTCACCACTGCCGACAAATACAATTTATTGTATAATCTCATCAACGAGCCGAAGGCCGAGCGCATCATGGTGTTTAGCAATCGTCGTGATCAGGTGCGCAAGCTTGCAGACAATCTGCATCGCAATGGCATCAGCGTCGGCATGCTGTCGGGTGAAGTGGCGCAGAATCAGCGCATTCGTACGCTCGATAATTTCAAAGAAGGCAAATTGCAGGTGCTTGTTGCCACCGATGTTGCCGGTCGCGGGCTTCATATCGATGACGTAACACATGTGATTAATTACACACTGCCCGAAGAGCCCGAAGATTACGTTCACCGTATCGGCCGCACGGGTCGTGCAGGTGCGATCGGTACTTCGATCAGCTTCGCGTGCGAGGAAGATTCATTCTTACTGCCCGATATCGAAGAGCAGCTAGGCATGAAGCTTGAGTGTACACACCCCGAAGAGATGCTTCTGGTGAAGGCGCCCAAGTATGAGCGCGAATCTAAATTTAAAGCGAAAGACGGTCCCCGTACCGGTGGTTCTCGCCCCAGCGGCGGCAGTGGCTCGCGCAGTCCGCGCGGTCGTTAACCCCGCGCGTCTGCTGTAGGCGTTAGGCTTGCACGGCCAAGGAGGTGTGGGCGTGTGCGCCGCAGTCAATCAACGCCTGCGCATAATCGCCCGACTTTCGGTGCCGTGCAACGTGGTCTAGAAAGGTTGATCCGTTAGACAGCGTAACGTTGATATCATGGCCGCGGTCGACATACAGCCGAACGAAACGCGCGAATAAGTCGGCAGTCATGCCGCGATACGCGCGAAGCAGGCAATTATAGTCTGCAGGCAAATCATCGGGCGGTAACAACGCCAGAAAACCAATCAGTCTTTCATCAGACCAGTCTTCGTCTCTTACGGCTTTTTGCGTGCGTTCAGCGCCGCGCTTCTTATCACTACTCATAGTCAGTATTGCTCTTGTGCGTGTTGTTTGCTGTGTTGCTGCTCTTTCACCGCATCTCGCTAGCTAAGTTTTCCGCGCAAGATTTCGTTTACCTGTGCAGGATTCGCCTTGCCCTTCGACAACTGCATACACTGACCGACCAAGAAACCGATAACCTGAACCTTGCCGTCACGGTATTGCTGCGCTTGGTCGGGGTTTTCTGCGATCACCTTGTCGACGAGGCTTTCGAGTGCGCCGCTGTCAGTGACTTGTTTAAGTCCCTTCGCTTCGATAATCGCGTCGACATCGCTGCTGTCATCGAGCATTGCGTCGAACACGGTTTTGGCAATCTTGCCGGATATTGTGTTGTCTTTGATGCGCTGAATCAGCATCGCCAGACGCTCAGCTTGAATGGGAGACTCGTCGAGTTCCCAGCCGTGCTTGTTGAGAAGCGCCTGTAAATCTTGGCTTACCCAGTTGGCAGCGAGTTTAGCATCACCGCTTAGTTTGGCGGTCGTTTCGAAATAGTCAGCCATCTCGCGCGTTGCCACAAGCACGCCAGCATCGTATTCACTAAGTCCGTATTCGGACACAAAGCGTGCGCCGCGCGTGTCTGGTAATTCTGGCAGCGTGGCACGAATGGCTTCGATATACGCGTCGTCGATTACAATTGGCAGCAGGTCTGGTTCGGGAAAGTAGCGATAATCATTGGCTACTTCTTTGCTACGCATCGAGCGAGTTTCATCTTTATCTGCATCGTAGAGTCTCGTCTCCTGCACGATGCGACCGCCGTCTTCGAGCACGTCCTTCTGCCGCTGAACCTCATAGTTAATAGCTCTTTCGACAAACTTGAACGAGTTAATGTTTTTAATTTCGGTGCGCGTACCGAACTCTTCTTGGCCAACGGGTCTGATCGAGACGTTAGCGTCACAGCGCATTGAGCCTTGCGCCATGATGGCATCAGAAATGTCGAGGTAGCGGATGATCGAGTGCAGCTTTTTTAAATAGGCAACCGCTTCTTTCGCGCTGCGTAGGTCTGGTTCTGAGACTATTTCGAGCAGCGGCGTACCGGCGCGGTTGAGGTCGATTCCCGTCATGCCTTGATAGTCTTCATGAAGAGATTTTCCTGCGTCCTCTTCCATGTGTGCGCGCGTCACGCCAACCACTTTTTCACTGCCGTCGTCGAGTGTGACGGTAAGCGTGCCCTTGCCCACGGTTGGGTAGTCTAGTTGGCTTACCTGGTAGCCTTTGGGTAGGTCTGGATAAAAATAGTTTTTACGATCGAAAACGGAGTGCTTGCCTATTTCAGCGCCGATAGCGACGCCAAACTTCACCGCCATCGCGACTGCCTTCTCGTTTAGAACGGGGAGTGTGCCCGGCATTGCTAGGTCGAAAATGTTTGCCTGTGTGTTTGGCTCAGCGCCAAACTTCGTTGCCGAACCCGAAAAAAGTTTCGACTCTGTCGAGAGCTGCACATGTACCTCTAGGCCAATGACTGTTTCGTATTGCATGCTAGGCCTCCTTGGTTTTTGCTGCGGTGGACAGCGCAGGTTTTTGTTTATGCCAGTCGGTCACTTGCTGAAACTGATGCGCGACATTCAATAGTTTTGCTTCGGCATAGTCTTTAGCCACGATTTGCATGCCAATTGGTAAGCCGTCGACGAAACCTGCGGGGACAGACATGCCCGGTAGGCCGGCAAGATTAAGCGCGATGGTGTAAATGTCTTCGAGATACATCGTCACCGAGTCTTTCATCGAGTCTAGTTCGAAGGCAGGGCTTGGTGTGGTAGGGCCGATAATGACGTCGACTTCTTCGAAGGCGCGGGCATAGTCTTCTTTCACGAGACGACGAATTTTCTGCGCCTTACGATAGTACGCATCGTAAAAACCTGCCGACAGCGCGTAGGTACCAATCATGATGCGGCGCTTAACTTCCTCGCCAAAGCCTTCGCTGCGGCTTCTTTTATACATGTCTTCGAGGTCGGCCGGATTCTCGCAGCGGTAGCCGTAGCGCACACCATCGAAGCGAGAGAGGTTGGCGGAAGCCTCGGCTGGCGCGATAACATAATACGCGGAAATCGCGAGGTCGCTGTTGGGTAGGTCTATCTCTTTTACCACCGCGCCGAGTTTTTCGAGTTCGGCGACGGCGCTGCGAATAGCACGATCGATCGCGGGGTTTAATCCTTCGGCGAAATGTTGTTTGGGCAAACCAATGCGTAGCCCTTCGAGCGAGTCATTAAGCGCCGCGCTAAAATCTTCTGTGGGCAGGTCGATACTGGTCGAGTCTTTGTCGTCGACACCCGCCATCACGTTGAGAAGAATGGCCGCGTCTTCGGCTGTTTTACACAGTGGGCCGGCCTGGTCGAGGCTTGATGCGTAGGCGATCATGCCCCAGCGCGATACGCGTCCGTAACTCGGTTTTAATCCTGTAATACCGCAAAATGCCGCCGGCTGCCGAATGGAGCCTCCGGTGTCTGTGCCTGTTGCCATGGCGCACAAGTCTGCTGCTACCGCCGCAGCCGAGCCGCCTGACGAGCCGCCGGGTACTCGGTCCAAATTCCAAGGGTTGCGTGCAGCACCGTAATAGCTCGATTCGTTAGAGGAGCCCATTGCAAACTCGTCCATATTGGTTTTGCCGAGCATCACCGCACCTGCAGCCTGCATGCGTTCCACAACTGTCGCGTCGTAGGGCGAGATAAAATTATGCAGAATTTTTGAGCCGCTTGTTGTCTTAACGCCTTCGGTACAGAAAAGATCTTTGTGCGCGATAGGGATGCCAAGGAGCGGCGCGGTCGACCCCGCTGCGCGCGCCTCGTCCGCCGCGCGGGCCTGTGCTAGAGCGCTGTCTGCGCACACGGTAATATAGGCATTGAGCGTTTCATTGTGAGCTGCGATCTGATCGAGGTAAGCTTGGGTGAGGGCTACGCTTGTCGTCTCGCCAGCCGCAAGGGCTGCACTAAGTTCGGCGACTGTCTTTTCTATCATTGGGAAATCCTGTCTTTGATCTAACGCCCGCTCTGCGCGGTGTTTGGCTTCACTCGCCATTGTTAGGCTACGCATCGCTTGAGCGTGCAAGTGGCCCTCATGCCGATCACTCGATTACTTTGGGCACCAAAAAGAGGCCGTCTTGACTCTGAGGGGCGAGCTTCTGCAGTTCGTCGCGGCGGTCAGTCTCGGTGACAGCGTCGGGCCTGAGCTTTTGCACGGCATCGAAAGGATGAGCGAGCGGTTCCACGTTGTCCGTATCGATCGACTGCATTTTGTCGATCAAACCCAGAATGTCGCTAACGCCTTTGGCCACTTCTTCGGCTTCGGTGTCGCTGACATGCAGGCGGGCGAGGTGGGCGATCTTCTCGACCTCGGTCTTAGTTAGTGCCATTGTGCTATTCCTTCGATATTGGGGCAGGCGAGGTGAATGGTGTCTGAATTGCGCTTTAAAAAGGTCGGTAAACTCGCCAACGTATTTTGTTCAGTCAACTCGTGCCTTAGCGCTTGCTCTCGCACCAAGCCGTTGCTAGAGTGCGCATAAATTACGGCCATTCTCTTTTCGCTTGGCGTGCAAGTGTACAAGAAATTGCGCCTGTATTACAGGGATTGTCAGCAGCGGAAAGGCGGCAGAGCGATAATTACTCGCCTTGCCGAGTCTGTTTCTCGACGCCTTCCAGCGCTATCGAAGAATTAAAAAAGGTACTGGGATCAGTACTACCGAGGTTGAAAGCCACGCATGTTTAAAAGAATAAGGGGACTGTTCTCCAACGACCTGTCGATAGATCTCGGCACGGCCAACACGCTTATCTACGTTCGCGACCAAGGCATCGTCCTTAACGAGCCTTCGGTCGTTGCAATACGTACCCATAACGGGCAAAAGTCGGTGGCAGCCGTTGGCGCCGATGCCAAGAGAATGCTCGGGCGAACACCCGGAAATATCATGGCAATCCGCCCGTTAAAAGACGGCGTGATCGCCGATTTTCAGGTCACTGAGAAGATGTTGCAGCATTTTATCAACAAAGTGCATGAAAACAGCTTTTTCCCCCCTAGTCCCCGCGTATTGGTTTGCGTGCCGTGTAAGTCGACTCAGGTTGAGCGCCGCGCGATTCGTGAATCTGTCGCTAGCGCAGGCGCTAGAGACGTCCGCCTAATCGAGGAGCCGATGGCTGCGGCGATTGGCGCTGGGCTGCCTGTCGAGCAGGCGAGCGGGTCGATGGTCGTAGATATCGGTGGTGGTACGACCGAGATCGCGATTATCTCCCTTAATGGTGTTGTTTATTCGGAATCAGTTCGTGTTGGCGGCGACCGCTTCGACGAAGCAATCGTTACCCATGTGCGCCGAAACTACGGCAGCCTTATCGGCGATGCTACCGCCGAGCGTGTTAAAAAAGAAATCGGCTGTGCTTATCCTAGCGAAAACGGCGAACAGCGCGAGATCGACGTGCGCGGACGTAATCTGGCAGAGGGCGTGCCGCGCAGCTTCACGCTTAACAGCGAAGAAATTCTTGAGGCGTTGCAAGAGCCTCTTTCAGCGATTGTTCAGGGGGTTAAAAGTGCCCTCGAGCAGTCGCCTCCCGAACTTGCGTCTGATATTGCCGAAAGCGGAATGGTGTTAACCGGCGGCGGGGCGCTGCTGCGAGACCTAGATAAATTGCTCAGCAAAGAGACTGGGCTTCCGGTCATCGTTGCAGAAGATCCCCTCTCCTGCGTCGCTCGAGGTGGGGGTAAGGCGATGGAATTGATGGATGCCTACGACATAGATCTCCTCTCGATCGAATGATCGGCTGATCGCATAGAGCTAGGCCGTGTGATGCGGCCTAGAAGAGTGTTGGCCTCACTCTCACTCTCACTCCACTCAGACGCAGCGTGCCCCTGTCCGGTGTTAGCCATCAGGCGTAATCTAACAGGGTTACGGTCATTCCTTCTTTCCGCGCCTCGCTTAAGATACTATCTCCTCTAGAGAAGGCGGTCCTTAAAGGGCGTTTTCTACTGTCATAGATCGGCCACTAGAAAGAGGGTTGTGTCATCGATAAGGCGCTGTTTACAAAGGGGGTAGCACTCGAATACCGAGCGTTGGCGCTCGCCTTCTTATCGTTATGTCTCATGTTTGCTGACAGCAGATTCGATTATCTCCATTCTGTTAGGTTTTTCCTTTCCTATACAGCAACGCCGGTGTACTGGGTTGCCGACATGCCGGCGCGTACCTCTGAACTTTTCGACGATGTTTTCGTCTCGCATAGCGACTTACTTGCGGAGAACGAGCGTCTGAATAATGAGTTGCTTTTAGCGCAGCGAGAACTGCAAGTCTTAGCTAGTTTGGCAAGTGAAAATAGCCGCCTTCGCGCGGTGAGTGAAGCTGTCCGTATCGTTGAAGGCGAAGTCTTGGCGGCAGAGATAGTGAACAGGTCACCCGATCGAGCAAGCAAGCGAGTCCTCATTAATCGAGGTGCGCTGCAAGGTGTTTTTGTTGGTCAAGCGATGCTTGCCGCCGATGGACTCATGGGCCAGGTGGTTGAAGTCATGCCAAGAAGTAGCTGGGTGTTGCTAGTGTCCGATCCACTGCACGTAACACCTGTCGAGGTAAACAGAAACGGTGAGCGCGCGCTCGCGCGTGGCGTGAGGGGTGCAGCCGATGAGTTGGAACTCGAATTTGTGACTCAGACACAAGATGTTCGCGCAGGTGATCTACTCGTGAGTTCAGGAATGGGGCAAATCTTTCCGAAGAATTTTCCCGTTGCCGATGTCATCAGCGTGAACAACGATCCTGGTCAAGACTTTGCGGTTATAAAAGCGCGCCCTCGCGCCGAAATTAATAGCACGCGACACGTGATGCTCCTGATACCGCCGAGCGTTGATGAGATGCCTGTGCCTGATGCTGAAGCGCCATCAAGCGAGGTGCAGCCGTGAAGTCGAGGAGCTACACCTATTGGGTCGTCATCATTAGCCTGTTTTTAGCCTATTTGTTGGCGATCGTTCCTCTTCCTGACTGGGCGATGAATTGGCGGCCACAGTGGGTGCTGATGTTCGTCTTTTATTGGACTATGGCATTGCCTTACCGAGTAGGGCTTGGCTTCGCCTGGGCGGCAGGACTACTACTTGATGTCTTGGAAGGGACTATGCTTGGTCTTAACGCGTTAACTCTACTCATTGTTGCGTATGTCACGCTAAGTCTTCACCAGCGTCTCCGAATGTATAACCCTATCCAACAGAGCGGCTTGCTCTTTATTTTAGCGCTTGTCGCGCTTGGCTTAAGTCATTGGCTGCGAGTGATAAGTGGTCAGATCGAGCCTGTCGATTCGATGTATTTGCTTGCGGCTTTTTCGAGCGCAGCGATCTGGCCTGCTTTATTTTCTTTGCTGCGCAGTCTCAGGCGCGGGTTCATAAACAATTGATGAAATCCTCTCGGTTAATTTTGGCATCCGCATCGCCCCGACGCGCACAGCTGCTTGCACAACTTGGTTTTGAGTGTGAGATCTGCCCGCAGGACATCGATGAAACTCGTCATGAGGCTGAGTCCCCCGAGCAATATGTAAGCCGCATGGCGGAGGAGAAAGCCCAGTCTGGGCGCAGCTTATTGCTCTCCCAGCCTGGGGTTTTGATTGCGGCCGATACCGTGGTTTCGCTAGACGATGCCGTGTTAGCTAAACCTGAATCGGCAGAGGAAGCTGAGAGTTTCTTGCTGCGCTTGGCCAAGAGAACGCACGAAGTCAGAAGTGCAGTTTGTGTGCTTGCGTCGGCCGAGGCCGGCGTGGTCTCGACAATCGGTTTAGCCGTGTCACTCACGCGGGTGACTTTTGGTGAAATTAGTCGCACCGAGGCGCAGCGCTATTGGCGCAGCGGAGAGCCTCGCGGAAAAGCAGGCGGTTACGCTATACAAGGCATTGCGGCGGCGTTTATTCGCTCGATCGAAGGCAGCTACAGTGGGGTGATGGGATTGCCGTTATACGAAACCGCAGCCTTACTGAAGCAAGCAGGACTCGACTCCCTTCCCAAATTAGGGGATGAGCGACAATGAGCGAGTTACTGATTAACGTCATGCCGGCTGAGACTCGCGTTGCGCTCGTAGAACAGGGTGTTCTTAAGGAACTGATGCTCGAGCGTCATCGTTCGCGCAGCCATGTAGGCGATATATTTCAGGGTAAAGTGTTGCGTGTTATGCCCGGTATGGAAGCGGCGTTCGTCGACATTGGGCTAGAGCGAGCAGGATTTATTCACGCATCAGACATTAGTGAGCTGGACGCGCAGGGTCTCGAAGTGCGGCGAGACAAGCCAGCGCGAATAGGCGAGCTTCTGCGCGAAGGCCAATTTCTTACTGTGCAAGTTATCAAAGATGGCATCGCAGGCAAAGGCCCAAGATTAAGCAATCATCTTACTCTTGCTGCTAGACACCTGGTTCTTTTACCACGCAGTTTGCATATAGGTGTGTCACAGCGAATTGCCGATCAGAAAGAACGCGTCAGACTCGAAGCGTTGCTGAGAGACAGCTTGATAGAATCCGATTGGAAAGAGTCACGCGGATTTATCGTTAGGACCGTGGCGGAAGGTGCGACACAGGGGGAATTCATAGAAGACCTTGGCCATCTCCACAGGCTGTGGGTAAAGTTAAAGAGTAGATTGCAGCGGCCCAATGAGGTGAGATGCGTTTACTCGGAAGAATCGATTTACGTGCGATCTATGCGCGATCTTTTCGATCTACATGTTACGCGCATACTTGTCGATGACGCCGAGGCATTCGATAGGTTGAATACTTTTCTCTCAGACTACATTCCTGAAGCAACAACGCTGCTGAAACGAGTGGATCAACAGCCGCCGCTGTTCGAACTTAACGGGGGTAACGGAGTCTCAATAGAACAACAAATAGCAGATGCGTTAGAAAAGAAAGTACGCTTACCCAATGGGGGCGATCTCGTGATTGAGCAAACCGAATCGATGGTAACTATCGATGTCAACACGGGCTCTTTCGTTGGGGCGCGTGATCAGGAATCAACGATACTCGAGACCAACCTCGAAGCGGCGGTCGCGATCGCTACTCAATTGAGGCTGCGTAATTTAGGCGGAATTATTGTAATAGATTTTATCGATATGCACTGTGAAGAGCACCGCATTCGGGTGAGGCAGGCGCTGGTCGATGCCCTTGCTAGAGATGGTGCGCATTCAGCTGTTGGAGAGTTCTCGCAGTTCGGTTTGATTGAAATGACTCGCAAGCGTGTGAGAGAAAGCTTGCAACGAGTGCTGAGAGCGCCGTGTGAAGAATGTTCAGGCGACGGTCATGTTGCCTCGATAGACTTTATAGTAGCAGATGCTCACAGACGAATTCTTGCCCTCGCGGCGCAAGGGAAAGGGCTTAGGGTTAACGCGCGAGTCGAAATAATCGACGCCTTGCGCGGCGAGTCTCACGCCTTGGAGCGATTGTTAGATGCTCGACTGGAGTTCGTTGCAAAGCCTGAACTCGCTCGTGAGCAGATTGAGATTGAGTTGATCGACCGACTATGAAGTGATTCTTAGCCCGAACGAGTAGCAAAGAGAGGCGGAGTGTTTTTTAACGTAGTGTTTGGCATAGGCAGGTTGCTAAGACGGCTGTTGATCGTGGGCATTGTCGCGCTTGCCGCGTACGTCAGTGCCGGGCGACAGTTCATGCCAGCAGTTGCAGACTACACGCAATTTGTCGAAGAAAAAGTGTTCGAATTGACAGGATTGCCCGTGAACATCGCGTCTCTCACAGGGAGTTTTTCTGGGTTCAATCCGACTATTCAAGTGAGCGGTTTAAGCCTGCTCGTGACCGAAGCTCAGATTGGCACGGCAACCGAGTCGGGCGGCTTGGTGTTCGATAGAGCGATGCTCACATTGGATGTTCTGGCGAGTCTCTGGCAGCGTCGCTGGGTGTTAGAGGAGTTTGAAGTCGCCGATTTAGACGTTGCGCTTAGGCAATCGCCAAGCGGTGTGTGGCAGCTGCGAGGAGTCAGCGGCACGACCCCGCAGCGGGTAGACATGGATGAGCTTTACTCGATTCTTCTGGGTGTTTCTTATTTGCAGTTAAGCGACGTTGCGCTGCGCCTTGAGCCGAACACGGGCGCGCCAGTGGTGGTCGATGTAATCGATGCTCGTATTCAAAATCGGGACAGCGATCATGTGTTTCTTTTTGATGCGCGAATTGATGGTGTGCGTCAGCCTCTTCAATTTTCTTACGAGGGGACAGGCGCGACTCTTGCAGACGCATCGGCCTATGCCTATGCCAACATTCCCAGTGGTGATTATCTCCCGCTTTTGGATTCGCTCCTGCCGGCGTCAATCCAGCCTGCACTTGCCGGAGTGACCACGCTTAATGCCGGCGGGGAAATTTGGCTTGAACTGTCGAATGGAAAGTTAGTGGAAGCGACGGCAACACTCGATATAGAGTCTTTAGAATTGCAGAGGCCTTCTGCTAGGGAGGCGCAGACAACCGAGCTGTCGAGCTTCCGCAGCGTCGCGACAATTCGGCAGTCTGACGAATCAGTTCAGGCGGGTGGCTTGGCCCCGCGATTCGAATTTGTGATCCAGGCGAATCAAGGAAAATGGGATGGCGAGGAATGGGGTACATTCTCTGCTGGGTTTGTGCTTCGTCAAGACGGTGAGCTCGAACTTAGGGCTGATTCTTTAGACCTTGCCCGAATTCTTAGCCTTACTCAGCGGATGGCTAATGCAGGGTTTATCCCTCTGACACAGTCTCAACTGGCTACGATGAACACATTGTCGCCGCGCGGGCTGCTCAGCAATCTCAGTGTGACGCTTACTGGCCAAGAAAAGGCCGCTTCGCCGTTAGAGGCGCTATCTGGGCCGATTCAAAAACTCTCGCTACGGGCGAATACCGAAGGGGGTGCTGTCGACTCTCTCGGTGCGATTCCGATGTTAGATGGCGTCACAGGTTATCTCGAAATCGAGTATGACGGTGAGACGCAAAGTGCGAGCGGCTTTGCCGAGATCGATACGCCTTCTTTGCAAATGAACCTGCCGAATATTTACACGCGCGATTGGTCATACGATTACGTAAATGGACGTATCGACTTCCTCTCGCTGTTTAATGCAGGGCTCGACTTACGACTGTCGAGCAACACGGTGGTCGCTGAATCGGAAAGCACCAAGGGCCGTGTGCAGTTTTCTTCACATTTAGTGAGGCCATTAGAGGGCGTTCCTGAGTCGACCATTGAGCTGCTTATCGGTGTTGAGCAGATGAGTGCCGACGATCGTTACTATTATTTGCCAGACGGCCCTCGAATCGAGTCGGGCCTTAAAACGACAATGTCTTGGGTGGGAGGAGCCGCACTCGGCGGCACGTTCTTCGACAGTGGCGCAATTTTTCGCGGCTCAACGCTACCCGGAGCAGATCCTGCGACGAAAACATTCCAGAGTTTTTACAGACTGCGTGACGGGACCATTCGCTACGCTGACGGCTGGCCTGTTATCGAAGAGGTAGAGGCATTTGTCGCAACCGCCGACAATTTGATCGATGTCGTTGTGACGGCCGGGCAAAGCCACGGCTTGCAGCTGAGCGGGGCTAAAGGCTCGGTAAGACCCGATATCGGCGAAGGCGGCGAACTCCGCAACAAGCTCGTTGTCGAAGGCGGTGCTGCGGGTCTTACGCAGCACTCTATCGACTTTTTGATTGCTTCTCCGCTGCCAGAGGGGCTCACAACCACCGTGAGCAACTGGCGCGCAGAAGGTGACGCCGAGGTGGCGATCGATGTTGAAATGCTTCTCGGCGCGGGTACGGGGGTCGATGTGCGCACCGAGCTTTCAATTGATGAAAACAAATTGGCTCTGCTCGACTATGGTCTCAACGTGTCGGGGCTTTCGGGTCGCGTGGTATTCGATACCCGAACGGGCCTCGATAGCGAAGCACTGCGAGGGGAGATGTTCGACAGTCCGCTCGCAATGCAGTTAGGTTCGGTTCAAGCTAATCGTGTTATTGAGACGATTACGCTTGCCGCGAACGGCAGCGTTGCGCCTGAGCAGTTGGCCGATTTGGCGTTGACCAGTCCGCTTGTCGACGCAATGCTGCAACAGGCGGAGGGCGTTTTAGAGTACCAAGGCCTTTTGTCTCTTGAGCAGGGTAGTGAGAGTTTATACCCAACGACACTCACCGTTCAGAGTACCTTAGAGGGGGTTGCGATCGCAGGACCTGACCCGCTGGCAAAAGAGGCAACCGATGTTATCGACTTCGACCTAAGCCTTGGCTTTGGCGAAAGTGGACAATGGCATAGAGGGCAGTTGGGCAAGCGATTAGCGTTCGACCTTTCGTTTAATGACGAAATGCTGACCCAAGGTTTAGTGTTTCTGGGCGAGTCACCTACACAGCTGAGTGTGCTTAAACAAAACCCCTACGATGGACTCGTTGTGCTTGGTAGTTTGCCCGCCGCTGAATTCGAGCAATGGGAAGGGTTTGTTGCCAAATTTTCCGAAAATCTGCAAACCCTTGCAATTGAACAAGGCGAGGCAGATGGCTCCAGCTATGGCGTAGAAGCATTCGCCAGCAACCTTGGTTTCGTTGATATCGCTGTTGATGAGTTTGGTCTCTTAGGCCAAAGCTTTGCGAATCAATCGCTGAGGGTTAGGCCGAACATCGAGTTTAAAAACTGGCTTGTAGATCTCGCAGGCCCAGAACTCGAAGGCCATGTCGAAGTGCCTTTCGCCGAGGGTGAAATGCTTGTTGCGTTGCAGAAGCTACGCTTAGCGGGTGACGAGTCGAGTACGATCGGGCCTCAGCGCAAAGTCGAAAACGCCACAGACGCCGCACCGATTGATTCGCTCGCCGAACTCGACCCACGATTGTTTCCTGCTATGCGCTTTAGTGCGCATGAAATCATCATTGGGGATAGCCCTTACGGAAGTTGGCGCTTTCGGCTGAAACCCGATGCTAACGGCGCGGGCTTCTCGGCGCTCGCATTCGATTTTAGGGGGCTACAACTTGAGGCGCAGCATTTGGCAGTAGAGCGAATAGACAACTGGGCTGAGCAAGAAACAGCGAATGCAGATTCTTCGCTGCAGCCCGCGGTTGCGCCTTCGTTCTACTGGCATTTTGACGGAGAGAACCATCGAAGCGAATTTAGTGGTCGGCTACATGTAGCGGATCTTGGCGAGGTGCTTCGGGCCAATGGCTATGCTCCGAGTCTTGAGAGCAATGCCGGTGATTTTGAGTCGCAACTTGAATGGCCTGGCACACCGGCTTTTTTTAATGCGGAGCATCTTAGCGGCGAAATAAAGATCGATATCAAGGAAGGGAGGTTTCTCCAAGGTTCCGGCGGAGCCGGTGCATTGAAATTGATCAGCATCCTTAATTTCGATGCTATTATGCGACGACTGCGATTCAGCGACGATCTTCTGCGCAGCGGTCTTGCGTTCGAACAAATCGACGGTCATTTACTCTTAGACGAAGGTCAGGTTCAGATTCAAGACCGGCTCGTCATAAGCGGGCCTTCAAGTCTCTATCAGATCACAGGCGATGTTGATCTTGTTGCTGAAACGATCATCGGTGAAATGTATGTCACACTGCCGGTTAGCGACAATATTCCTTGGCTAGGCTTATTGACGGCTAATATTCCCATCGCGGTCGGCGCGTATCTTTTTGATCGAATTTTTGGCGATCAAGTCGACAGTCTCACGAGCGCCGCTTATATATTAGATGGGCCGTGGGAAGGTTTGGAGCCTCAGTTCAAGCAAGCTTTCGGCTCGCCCGATGTGCCCGCTGTACCCGAGGCGTCGGCGCCGATCAGAAACCCGTAGTCGCCCATGATAATGGGTCACAAACTATCCATCGACAAGGCATAAGCCTATGCCGAGTGAGCATGCTTACAAGAGAGAGTTAGGTTATGTCGCAAGATGAAATACAGCAAGCAGCGGTGCAAGAAACGACGAGCCGAGAGAATTTGCGCCCAGTAAGAACGCTAAACCTTCTTTCTTATCGTGAAATACAAAGCCTCATGTCTGCGAATGAAGAGGTGCGAAGCTTGTTTCGTCTCTGCGCACTTGCCGTGCTGAATAGCGGAAATGAAATAGATGATGTATCGAGTCTTATGGAGTCTTATCCCGATTTCGAAATAGACGTTAAGCCGCAGTCGCGCGGACCGATTATGGATGTTCGTAACGCCCCTATTTCGGCATTCGTCGATGGCAATATGATTCGAGGTATTCAAGAACATCTGTTTTCGGTATTGAGAGATGTGGTCTATGTTAACAATGCGCTTAACGGACTCTATGATCTCGACAGCAGGCGCGGCGTTACAGAGGCGGTTTTCGATATATTGCGTAACGCGAATATTGTGAGACCAAATTTGAAGCCTGACTTGGTTGTTTGTTGGGGTGGGCACTCTATTGGTCGTAACGAATACGATTTTACCAAAGAGGTAGGTTATCAGCTCGGTCTTCGGGGGTTGAATATTGCTACTGGTTGCGGACCTGGGGCCATGAAAGGTCCAATGAAAGGCGCCGCTATTGGTCATTCTAAACAGCAGCTAGAATTGCGCCGCTACATTGGCATTACCGAGCCAGGCATAATTGCCGCAGAGGCGCCGAATGCTATCGTCAATGAGCTTGTGATTTTGCCTGATATTGAAAAACGGCTTGAAGCGTTTGTGCGATTAGCACATTGCGTTGTAGTTTTCCCGGGTGGCGCGGGAACAGCCGAAGAACTGTTGTATATTTTAAGTATCCTTATGCATGAGCGTAATGCGGGACATCCGTTCGGTTTGATCCTCGCATCGCCCGAATCTAGTAGCGATTATTTTGAAGAAATCGATTCGTTTGTCCGCGCGACTTTAGGTGATGAGGCCGCTGAATATTACGAAATTATTACCGGCGATGCCGCGTCTGTTGCACGGCGAGCGAAAGAGTGTGTCGATGAGCAGCGCAAACATAGGCTTTCGCTTGGCGCGTCTTACGGGTTCAACTGGGAGCTTTATATTCCCTCTGACTTGCAGGCACCGTTTATTCCTACGCATCAGAATATGGCTGGCCTTCGATTGGAATCATCTGTGTCTTCTCAGCAACTGGCGTCGAATTTGCGTAAGGCATTCTCTGGGATTGTTGCAGGCAATGTGAAGTCTCAAGGGGTTGCTCAGATCAAAGAGCATGGGCCGTTCCAGATAACCGGGGAGCCTGAGATTATGCAAAGAATGGAGGCTCTGCTGGCCTCGTTTGTAGAACAGAAGCGGATGAAAATCGACTATTCGAATTACACGCCGTGCTGGGAAATAGTAGAGCGATAGAAAGCAAAGTTAAACCACAAAGATAAAGCTGAGAGAACGGATGCGACTATGGTTTTGAGAGGTGTACTACGCCCACTACTCACGTCAGTGATTGTTGCTTCAACGCTTGCTGGCTGCCAAATTACGCCTCAGAGTGAGCGCAATTTCACAGTGCTTTATACCAACGACGAACACGGTTGGATGGAGGGGATGGGGGAGTCGAATAGCGCGGCGAATTTAATACAGCTGTGGAAAGATTCCGAGGGTTACTCGGCGACGACGGCGCAGGACTTTCTCCTCCTAAGCGGCGGTGACAATTGGACAGGACCGGCTATTTCTACTTGGAACCAGGGCGAGAGCATGGTCGAGGTAATGAACTCAATGGGCTATGCCGCGTCGGCGGTTGGCAATCATGAATTCGATTTTGGTCTCGACACAATACGCCAGCGCAGCGCCGAAGCCGATTATGCCTATGTGAGCGCGAATACAGCATGGCGCGAAACAGGACGAGTTCCAGAAGATCTCGGTATTGTAGAATACCGAATCGTCGAGGCTGGCGACGTTCGGATTGCTGTAATAGGCCTGACGACTACAGAAACCTCTACCACAACAAATCCCGCCACAGTCGCACCGCTTCAGTTTAACGACTATGAAGCCACGCTTCGCCGAGTGGTGCCGGAGAGTAAGGCGCAAGGGGCAGAGCTCACGTTCGTGATTTCGCATGTGTGTCTCGATGAGTTAGAGCCTCTTGCACTTGCTGTCATCGATCTTAATATTGACCTGTTCGGCGCTGGACATTGTAACGAGCTCGTCGCCAAACGCCTCGGTGGAACGGTGATTCTTGGCGGCGGTTTTCATTTTGGGGCCTATGCGCGCGCGACGTTTGCGTTGGACGTCGACGGGAAAATAGCTGTCGATTTTTCGACCAAAGAGAACAGTGGTGCCGCGGCCGACCCGGAGTTGGCAGCAATTATCGAAAGATGGCAGTCACTCTCAGAAGACTCACTGTCTGAGGTGTTGGCCTATGTGGAAGAAGCCGTGCCGAGGGGGCCGCTGTTAGATAAGCTTGTGGTCGAGTCTTGGCTATGGGCCGATCCAACTGCGGAGGTGGCTGTGACGAACGCCGGCGGAATTCGTGCGCCATTGCCGAGCGGGGCGGTGACCCTTGGCGATACCGTGGCAATACTGCCTTTCGACAATACTATCGTGGCAGTCGAGATTTCGGGTTCAGAATTAGTCGCAACGCTTAATGAAGGTAGTCGCCCGCGTGTTGCTGGGATTGCGCAAAGAGAGGGCGAGTGGATCCTTACTGCAACAGGCGAGCCGCCTGTCGCCGAACGAATCTATCGCGTTCTCGTTAATAGTTTTATGTACGCTGGAGGGGATGGCTACGAACGCTTCGCGTCTGCTGACCCTGCCGCCTATGACACCGGCACGCAATACGGCCTGCCTTTTCGTGATTGGCTTAGGAGTCTTGCGTCGAGTGAAACGCAGCCTTTGACATTGCTCGACTAGAGCGGGCGAAGGTTTTTCGCTCTGAGAATCAGTGTTGAAAAACGCAACTAGAATTTCGATTGAGAGGGAGTAGAAACTGTGACATTACGATTGTTCAGAAACAACCTAGGCTCAGGCGTTTTGGCGTCGTCGCTCATCCTGTTTTCCAGTGCCGTGGCAGCGCAATCTATCGAAGATGAAGCGGTTGCATGGCTGCAAGATTTTATTCGTGTTGACACGGTGAATCCGCCAGGCAATGAGACGCGCGCGGTTGAGTTCTACCGTGAGATATTTGATGCAGAAGGCATTGAATACGATTGGGTAGAGAGCGCACCGGGTCGCGGCAACATTTGGGCGCGATTGGAGGGAGGCGACGAGCCCGGCTTGATGTTACTTCAACATACCGATGTCGTGCCTGCGGATAAGGAATTCTGGACTACCGACCCGCTGTCGGGAGAATTGCGCGATGGGTATATTCTAGGCCGCGGTGCGCGCGATATGAAAGGCACTGGTATTGCGCATTTGGCCACATTCCTCGGCCTCCATCGCAGCGGCCGCGCGCTCAACCGCGATGTGGTTTTTCTGGCGACAGCCGATGAAGAAGCCGGTGGTTTTTATGGTGCAGGATGGCTTATAGAAAATCGTCCTGAAATTTTTGAAGGCATAGGGCTGCTGATCAATGAAGGCGGCGCCGGCAGTGTCAGTGGCGACGAGATTGTGTTTGGCGTTGAGGTGACTCAAAAAGTCCCCGTGTGGCTGCGCCTCAACGCAATAGACGTTCCTGGCCACGGATCGTCCCCACGTGCAACGACCTCGGTTTTGCGCATTGTCGAGGCGCTTAACAGGATTAAAGAAAATCCTTTCGAGCCACGCATCATTCCTGCCGTTGATGCTTATTTTTCCGGTCTCGCCGTGTCGATGGATGATGACTGGGCGCAGGCTTATGCCGACATGGCGCGCGCGATTACAGACCCTGAGTTTCTGCCAGCGCTGCAAGATTTTCGCCCTGGGCATCACGCCTTAACGCGTGATATTTGTTCGATCACTCGCATGGGCGGTTCGAGCAAGATCAACACGATTCCTCCAGAGGCTTGGGCCGAATTGGATTGCCGTATGCTCCCAGATCGCCCCGCCGAAGAGTTGATTGCCGATGTCGAAGCGCTGCTCGAGGGCACCGGAGTTAATGTCGAAGTGATTATGGCTTTTACGCCTGCTATCTCGACGACGAATTCAACCCTGTTCGAATCGATAGTGAATGTTACGGGAGAACTCTACCCAGGTTCTCAGGTGCTGTCGGCGGTAAGTACAGGGTTTACCGACAGTCACTTTACCCGCGACCTTGGCATTGTGAGCTACGGGTTCAGCCCCGTGATTACCCGTGCCGACGATCCTACTGGTGTGCACGGAAACGATGAGCGAATTCCTGTTGATGCGTTTCGCGCCGGCGTTACGGATCTCGGAGCCATTGTTCGTAATCTAGTTCACTAGGAGAGTCTTTCTCTGGAGTTCGTTTTGGGAGCTCATCAATGTTCTCTAGAAGCTTTTAGAAAAGAGGGTGGTTAATGCGGGTCGCGGCGATACAAATGGTGAGCACGCCAACTATTGAGCAGAATCTGTTTGCGGCAGCTCGGTTGATCTCACAGGCCGCAGAGAAAGGGGCAGAGCTTATCGTGCTGCCAGAAGTCTTTGCGACTCTCGAAGGATTGTCCCCCCTTGCCGAGGTTGGCGAGATAGCGCATCCCGCTATCCCTTCGCTTGGCGCCACACCCCTGCAAGATTTTCTTGCCTCACAAGCAGCCAAACACGCGCTAGTAATCGTAGGCGGCACTATTCCTTTGCTCTCACGAGAGGACGGAAGCCTAATAGAAGATGGTCGCGTCCGTGCGAGTAGTCTTGTGTTTAATGCCCAAGGCGAAAGAGTCGCGCGTTATGACAAAGTCCATCTGTTCGATGTCCAAGTGAGTGATGCGCAGGCGCAGTATTCTGAATCTTTGAGCTACGAGGCGGGTAGCGAGCTTGCGTGTGTCGAAGTCGAGGGCTGCCAGGTTGGTTTGAGCGTGTGCTATGACCTGAGGTTTGGCGAGCTCTATAGGCAGTTAGTGACTCTTGGTGCGCAATTAATCACGGTGCCCGCTGCGTTTACAGCGGTGACGGGTGCTGCACATTGGGAGCCACTGCTGCGGGCGCGAGCTATCGAGAATCAATGCTATATCGTGGCAGCTGCACAAGGGGGAAAACATAGCGAGACAAGAGAGACTTGGGGCCACTCTATGATTATCGATCCTTGGGGAGTGGTGCTCGACTGCGTTAACACTGGCGAAGGCATTGCGATTGCCGATATTGATTTAGCGCGCATTGATGATATTCGCTTGCGCATGCCAATAGCGCAGCAGCGACGACTTATTTAGGAAGATTCATGACAATCGATAAAAGTATTGCGAGCAATGGCATCGCTCTTCTCCTCATAGCACTTGGTGTGTTCCTCGACGGCGCTCTCGGCACGATCGTACTCAGTACTGGGCTTTTTGCTTTATCGGGCGGAGTAACTAACTGGCTCGCAATACATATGTTGTTTGAGCGCATACCCGGCCTTTATGGGTCGGGCGTTATTCCGCTTCGATTCGAAGAGTTTAAGGTCGGCATTCGCGAACTCATCATGGAGCAATTCTTCGACCGAATCGATCTCGAATCTTTCCTTGGTTCTGCTGACAGCGGTGACAAATCATCGATGGGTGAGCGTGTCGCCACCGAGTTGGGTAAAAGCCTTGATGCGGTTGATCTTGATACAGCGTTCGACCGGCTGCTCGATGTGATTCTTGCGTCGTCGTTTGGCGGCATGTTGGGAATGCTAGGAGGGCGCGACGCGCTAGCGGGGCTGAGAGAGCCTTTTATTGCCGAGATGAAAGAATACCTTGCTAGTCAATTCTCCCCTGAGCAACTACAGCAGCGCGTTGAAGCAATGCTTACGGGCGGCGAAGGCACGGTTTCTGTTCGCGGTAAGTTGGAAGAGATGATTGACGGCCGATTAAATGAAATGACACCCGAAATAGTGAAGGTCGTTATTCAGAATATGATAAAGAAGCACCTTGGTTGGCTCGTAGTTTGGGGCGCAGTCTTTGGTGGAGTAATTGGTTTCGGTGTGAGTATTTTTGAGATTCTCGTGCTTGCCTAGAAAAATCTTTTGTATCAATTGATATCATTATTTTCTATCAGAGAGCGTTGCACTCAAACAGCGCGAAATGATTTTGACTTAGCATTCAAACAGCGCCAAGCGCACCACTGTGTAGCACGTTGAACGCTGAGTATTACTTTCCTGCCTAAATCCCTGCAGAAAATCACAATTTGATACGGTTGATACTGTAATTGGCGTTTTTCTTGTACTACAATGCGCGTCCAAATTAATCGGAGGAAGCCCGTCGCCAAGAGCGGGTCTCATTTAAACTAATCCCTCTTCTTGAGTATTTTACTATGGCGCGTCCAGTCGAATTTGATGAAAACAAAGTTCTAACCAATGCAATGGAACAATTTTGGAAAGAAGGTTACGAAGCTAGTTCGGTACAGAAATTATTAGATTGCACTGGAATAAATAGAGGCACTCTCTACAATTCATTTGGCGATAAAGAGACATTTTTTAAGTCATGCGTCGATCAATACAATCGATTGGGTGCAAAGCAAATACAAGCGACACTAGGCAACGAAGCGCTTAAGCCTTGGGATGCAATTGCCGCCTACCTCGACGCGACCGTGGTAGATGTGAGCAACAAACACCGCAGCCTTGGGTGCTTATTGGTCAATTCGCTGTGCGAGAGCATCAATTACGATAAAGAAATGAAGAAAGTTGTGCGCAGTTCTCAGGCCACTATTCGCAAGGCGCTCTTGGGTCGGGTGAAAGAGGCCCATAAAGCGGGCAAAATAAAGAAAGGTTTTAGCGCCGAATTTGCGACAGACGTGATACTAAACACGCTTTTCGGTGCGCGTGTTAATTCTCGAGATGGTAAAAATACTAAGCAATTGAAAGAGTTGCTTGATTTTAGCGTGGCAGCCCTCAAGAAGTAAGGCGGGTTAGAGTGCGCCCCGCAGAAAGTGCAATTCCCACTTTTGCATCGTGGCTTAGGATTGCTATACTCGACTGCACTAGGGGGCGCGTTCTCGCGTCGATTTAAGTACTCAGGACATAATAATGAAGAAAATTGCTGGCAAGCGGAAATCCGACGATACTAAGATTGACCTCACGCCGATGCTCGACGTGGTATTCATCCTCCTTATCTTTTTTGTGGTAACAGCGACTTTCCTCTCGGAGACATCGATCAGCGCCGCGAGCAGCGATAACAACAACGATCAGCCGCCGCCAGAAGATGATGACAAGAAAAACATCTTGTTTGAAATCGGGCCTAACAATGAGATTATCCTCAATGGTAATCCGCGGCCTATTATTCAGACGCAGATTCGCTCGAACATTGACCAGCTCAAAGCCGAAAACCCTGCTGCCTCTGTCATCATTCAGCCTAATAATGATTCCGACGTCGCTACTCTGGTTATGGTTATGGACGCGGCTCGACAAGCGGGCATGGCTAGCATCTCGATAGTAGAGCCGAAATAAGCGGCTGAGCCGAGTTAATTTCAGGGCTTCACAAACAGTTGATAGTCTTCGTATACGACGCACCGCCTAGGCGGTGCGTTTTGCGTTTTAGCGATAGGAAATACTAAGTTATGAAGTCTCTTTGGAGTGATGAAGACGCGGCTCAGCGGTTGGCCGAAGGGGGCGAACTCGCACTCAGAGTCTACACGTCGAGGCTTCTGGGCCAGAATCCAGATCTCGTTCTACACGGTGGTGGCAATACGTCGCTCAAAGGGTTGAGTGTTACCGTATTCGGCGAGTCGGTAGAGACGCTTTATGTTAAAGGGTCGGGATGGGATCTTAAGACGATAGAAGCCGCGGGTTTTCCACCCGTAGACCTTAATTATTTGCAGCGCTTGGGTAAGCTCAACGAGTTGAGCGATACGCAGATGATGCGTGAGCTGAGGTTGGCACTGTTGGACCCGACGGCGCCAACACCGTCTGTCGAAGCAATACTGCATGCGCTAATACCGCATCGCTATGTCGACCATACCCATACCGATGCGGTTGTCACACTGAGTAATTCGGAGGGCGGCGCGGCACGTCTCGCCGAACTTTTCGGTAACGAAGTGCTGATCCTTCCGTACACGATGCCGGGTTTCGTGCTGGCGAAGCAGGTCGCTGAGGCAACGGCGGATACCGACTGGACTAAGCTTCGCGGCATTGTCCTACTCAACCACGGATTGTTTACCTTCGCCGAGGACGCGAAAGACAGCTACAACGCAATGATCGAATTAGTGACTCGCGCAGAAGATTTTATTGCCGGACAAGTTGATGACAGCGCCACTGAGTCTGTCATCCCACTTCGACCGTTCGACAGGCTCGCGTTCGCCGAACTGCGCTACGAGGCCGGCAAGGTATTTGGCTCGCCCGTGTTGGCAAGTCTCGATACTGGAGTTGATTCGCTGGGCTTTGCCGCCCACAAGGCCGCTGGACAACTTGTTGCGAGTGGCCCTCTCACGCCAGATCACACCATTCATACGAAGCCCTTTGGTGCGGTTTTTCCGCCGAGGCCTGTTGCGGGACTGCGCAGTTTCTGTTCAGACTATTCCGATTATTACGGCTTACATGCGCATCCCGAACATCGCTGCTTAGACCTCATGCCCCGCTTTGGCGTGTGGATCGAGCGTGGAATCGTCAGGTTCGCCCCAAGCCTCAAAAGGTTAAAAATTGTCGAAGATATTGTCGCCCATACTATTCCGGCTATTCTTACCGGTGAGCGGTTAGGTGGCTGGCGGCCGCTGCCAAGAACGGACCTGTTTGATGTTGAATACTGGGAGCTGGAACAAGCGAAGCTTAAGTCTACGTCGACCGCTGCCGATCCGTCGCGTGAGCTTGAAGGCAAAGTTGCACTGGTAACAGGCGGTGCGTCGGGTATTGGCCATGCAACGGTTCTGCGCCTAGTTGCAGCAGGCGCTGTGGTTTGCGCACTCGACTTAGATGAGTCGACAGAGACTCTTTTCACAGGGTTGCCAAGTGTCTTGGGTATCCGCTGTGATGTAACCGATAGCGAGCAAGTAGACTCAGCAATCGATGCCTGTGTTTCCCAGTTTGGCGGCATAGATATAGTGGTTAGCAATGCTGGTTTTTTCCCTTCTAGCCAATCGCTCGCGGAGCTTGGGGATGAGGAGTGGGCGCGCTCGCTTGCGCTGAATCTCACTGCTCACACGCGCCTCTTGAAGCTGTGTATTCCGCTTTTAAAGCTGGGATTCGACCCGGCGGTGGTGTTTATCGGTTCCAAGAATGTGCTGGCACCTGGCCCCGGCGCTGCAGCGTATTCAGCGACGAAAGCAGGACTTGCGCAAGTCGCTAGGATTGCCGCGCTCGAGTTGGGTGGGCAGGGGATTCGCGTGAATACACTGCATCCCGATGCGGTGTATGACACGGCGCTGTGGACAGATGAGCTGCTTGACGCGCGCGCTAGCGCCTATGGAATGAGTGTCGAAGACTATAAACGTAAAAATGTGCTGCGCACCGAAGTAACGTCGGCAGACGTTGCCGAAGCAATTTTCTTATTCGCAGGCACGCGGCTCGGCAAAACAACTGGCTCTCAGATACCAGTCGATGGAGGCAATGATCGAGTCATTTAGCGGTATTCCTGCGGGCGCCAACCAATCGCCGCACACGTTGACTATTCGCTTCGATGCAGAGGTCGACCGCGTCGTGATCATTGATCAGACACGCCTGCCGCATGAATGTGTTGAGGTTGAGCTGAAGACGTCAGCCGATGCCTGTCACGCTATCTCCTCAATGCAGGTGCGCGGTGCGCCGTTAATAGGCGTAACCGCTGCCTTCGGCGTGTATCTTGGCCTTCGCGGCAAAGACGATGAAACCGCACGCAGTCTCAGCGCGTCGGTAATCGAGGCACTCGCCGCTACGCGCCCGACGGCCATCAATCTGCGCTGGGCATTGGACAAGATCGAGACTCGCCTCGCGCGCTGTGAAAAAAACGTAGCCGAGATAGCGTTGCAAGCAGCGCTTGAATTGCACGCCGAAGATATCAATGCCTGTTCGATGCTCGGTGAATACGGCGCGCAGCGCCTGCAGGAAATATGGGAAGCGAAAGGTGAGCGCGCCGCAGAGGCGGGATTGCCTGCCCCCGAGAACCTGAATATTCTAACTCACTGCAACGCAGGCGCTCTTGCGACAGTCGACTGGGGCACAGCACTCGCTGTGATTTATAAAGCGCAGGCGCGGGCTATTCCGCTGCATGTCTGGGTAGATGAGACGCGGCCACGCAATCAGGGCGCGTCGTTAACCTGTTGGGAGCTGGGCCAGCGCGGTGTTCCACACACGCTTATTGTCGATAATGCCGGGGGTCACTTGATGCAGCATGGTTTGGTTGATTGCTGCGTGGTGGGCAGCGACAGGACGACGCTGCTCGGCGATGTCTGCAACAAAATTGGCACCTACCTCAAAGCGCTCGCTGCTGCTGACAATGGGATCCCTTTTTACGTAGCGTTACCTGTGTCGAGCATTGATTTTTCGCTGCGAGAGGGGCTAACCGAAATCCCTATTGAGGAGAGGGCGGCCGAGGAGGTCAGTCACATCAGTGGTCTCGACGATGAGGGGCGTGTCTCGCGCGTTCAGCTGGCACCAACTGGGACGGCGGTCAGTAATTACGGATTCGATGTGACGCCTGCACGACTAGTAAGCGGCCTGATTACAGAGCGCGGCATCATCGATGCCAACGAGGCTGCGTTAACCAAACTGCGCGATTCTATAGCCTAACCCGGAGGCCAGCCGAGCTGGCGACCGCCTAAGATGTGCAGATGCAGATGAAACACTGTCTGGCCGCCGTTGCTTCCCGTGTTGATGACATAGCGAAAACCGTCGTCTGTTAGTCCCTGTTCCGCGGCAATGTCATTTGCGCGGAGCAGCAGCTTGCCCATTAGCGCCTCGTCTTCGGCGTCTGCCGATTTCACATCGGTTAAGTGCTTTTTGGGAATCACTAAAAGATGAGTTGGTGCGGCGGGGTTGATGTCTCGAAATGCATAAATATCGTCGTCGGAATAGACTTCGGTTGAGGGAATCTCACCGGCGATTATTTTGCAGAATAGGCAATCAGTAGCCATACTAGGTCCTCGAGTAGATGTGGTGGCGGTTTCGCCGTTAGCCGCATTATTTCAGGTTTATATCTAGTCTCGGGCCTAGTCTCGGGCCTAGTTTCAGCGCGTCGATGACGCCGAGCAAAGTGAAGGAGAGGGCATGGGTTCGCAGCCACAGGGTAAGTCACATAGCCGCACTTTAGGCGCGTGCAGTATTTCTGTCCTGGCCGCCGGCCTCGCCCTGATCGCTGCGATGAGCGTTGCGCAAGAAGCACCGATGAAACGCTTCGGTTATCGCATTATCAACACATATCCTTCGGACATAAATGCCTTCACGCAGGGCTTGAGTTTTTACGAAGGGCATCTCTATTTGGGTACTGGTAAACGTGGTCAATCGCGGCTCACCAAACAAGCCTTAGAGACTGGAGAGGTGCTGCAAAGCATCGCATTGAGTAATCGTTATTTTGGCGAAGGTATCGAGATAGTTGGCGATCGAATTTTCCAGCTCACCTGGCAATCGAATCTCGTCTATGAATACGATCTCGCCACGTTCGAGCAGCGCGCAACGCATTACAATCCAACTGAGGGTTGGGGGCTCGCTTACGATGGCGAGACACTGTATTTAAGCGACGGTTCTTCGACCCTGCACAAAGTAGACCCTCAAACATTCGCGTTTACACAGACGCTTGAGGTGACTTACAACGACCAGCCGGTTGCCAATCTTAACGAGCTAGAATTCATTAACGGTGAAATTTGGGCGAACGTCTGGCAGACCGAGTTTATCGTCCGCATCGATCCTTCTACAGGGATAGTGCGAAGCATTGTCGACCTCAGCGGCCTCGCCGAACGGACAGCGCGCAACGGTGCCGAGGCTGTCCTGAATGGCATCGCATATGACAAAGAGACTGACCGCTTGCTGGTTACCGGAAAATACTGGTCGAACGTCTTTGAGATAGAATTAGTCGAGCGTTAGTATTGCGGCACAGTCTCTTTAGTAAAAAGCCTCTGCGTTTATTTCAATACCACCGATGAATCCGCAGCGCCTGAATTGGTGACACGGCCGATAATCGCGGCACCGCTGTGACCGGCTCTAACGAGGTCTGCTAGGCAGGCTTGAGCATTCGCTTCGGGAACGGCCGCGAGTAATCCACCTGATGTCTGTGGATCGAAAAGCAGTTCGAATCGTGGGTCACTCAAAAAAGCGTCGCGGTTGAAAATCCCCTTTTCAACACGGCGATTGCTCAGGTGCAGCGAGCTCTGTATGCCTGCGGACAGCAGCTCGAGGCTACCATCGAGGGTAGGGAGTGAGGCCAGAGAGAGTTCGGCTTCGACACCGAGTGGGTCGAGCATTTCGAAAAGGTGTCCGGCGAGGCCGAAGCCGGTGACATCGGTGCAGGCCCCTGCTCCGTGTTGTCTGATAATCTGCGAAGCGACTCTGTTTGATAGAAGCATTTGATCGATCGCAGATTCTATCCAGCGATGGCGGCTCATGCTGCGCATGTCGGCCGCAAAAAGCGTGCCTGTCCCGAGTGACTTGGTGATTATCAAGACATCGCCAGCGCGAAGATCATGTTTAGCGAGGCTCGAACTCGAATCGGCAAAAGCATTGATCGTGAGTCCCAATTGCAACTGAGGATTTTCTGCTGTGTGCCCGCCGAGTAGCTCGCAGTCGTTAGCATCGAGTTCGAGTTTGCAGCCGCGCATGAGATCGGCAAGGTTGTGCTTCATGATTCGTTCGCCTGCGAGAGGCAGACCGACAACGGCGAGTGCGGAGTGAGGTGTCTCTCCCATGGCATAAATATCGCTGAGGCAATGGTTTGTAGCAATACGCGCAAACAGCCAAGGATCATCGATAAACGCGCTAATTTGATCGATGCTTTGAAGTAAAGAGCGGCCATTTTCCAGCGGGATAATGGACGCATCCTCGATAGGTTTTCTAGCCGACTCGGCATCCTCATGCAGATCGTCGAGTACCTCACCTAGCATGCCGCCACCGACTTTTGCACCACAGCCAGCGCAGCGCATTGCGTGGCGTCGCAGAGCCGCTTCGGCTTCAGCATCGATCAATCCTTTCTCGAGGTCGAGTTCGGCTTCCATCGAAGGCAATTTGCTAAAGCGCGCGACGAAATTTTTGTCGATTCTCTGCTTCATGGCCCAGGCCAGACGACCCTTAAAGGAAAAGCTGTTATGCGAAGCAATCGCGGTTTTGTCGCCCAAGGAGATGAGCGCAAGGGCATGCTTTTGGGGTTTAAAGGGTTTCAGAGCCTTGCCGGTCGCGAATCGAATCAAATTGTCGGCAAGCGGTTTGCCTGCGCGCACTGCATAGACGCCCGATTTGGGGCGGCTAGCCCCGCGAATGCTTGCGGCGTCGCCTGCTGCAAACACGAACTCATGGCTGGCTGTTTGCAGCGTTGGCAGCGTGTCGATGAAACCGTCATCGCTTATACCTATACCGCAGCGCGCCGGCCAATCCGGGAGGCTCGCACCTGTCGCATAAAAAGTGGCGTCGCTGACGTAATCTACGCCTGCCTCGGTTAGTACTGAACCGGAGAGAAAGCGCTTTACTCGATGACCAAGCTCTACTCGAATGCTCCGCCGCTGCAGTGTGTCTAGCGCCGCCTGCCTCGCCTGTGCGCCGTGGTGCGCAAGTATTTCTTTCGATGAGCTGATGATCGATATGCTCAAAGACGACTTAGATTCAAGCGCAAGTTTGCACTCGGTGTGAATGCGGTACTGCATCGCAAGCGCGAGTTCAACGCTCGCTGGGCCGCCACCTACGATAATAATTGAGTAGTTCTCTTGATTGCTAACGTGTTGAACAGCTTGCGGAAGCACGCTCTCCCAGCGCGCCAAAAACTGATCGATAGGTTTTACCGGGCAGGCAAACTCGTCGGCCCCGGCGATTTTTGATGCATCGGGGCGCGATCCAACGTTGAGTGAGAGAATGTCGAAGTGGATGGGTGGCCTGCCGGCTAGATGAATTATTTTTGCCTCGAGATCGATGTCATCAGCCGCCGCTCGAATGACGCGAGCCTTGGCAAATAGGGCAAGAGGGCGCAGGTCGATATTCATCTCATCATGAGAATGAAAACCGCTGATAGTGGCAGGTAGGGAGCCAGAGTAAGGCGTTTCTATGTCGCGGCTTATCAGCGTTACTGCGAGCCCCGGCACGGGATTCATACCGAGCTGCTTGAGCACGAACAGGTGGCTGTGCCCGCCACCAATAAGCACCAGATGTTTAACCTGAGGAGTAAGGCTGTTTGTTTGCATAGGACGTCAAGCGCTCCGCAAGCTGTGATTTACGCAAAGTATTGTGTGAACGCTAGCGGCTGGCTACCGTGGTTGTTTGGATTTCACGCGAGGAGTTATTCTAGCCTACTCTGCGCTAAAAGGTGTGCACCTCTGCTGTTCTAAGTCGGGGCTTGGCGCCTAGGGATCGAGCGTGTGTGCCTGTGCTAAACTCTTCACCCTAATTTAGTCGTATGTAGAGCCAGTGGTATCAATAACCAAGCCTCCGAGAAATCAAGGCGTATGAGGAGTACGGGGTGTTAAATAATAATCTTAGACTAGTTCAACGTGCAGTATTTTCAATTGCAGCGCTCGCGTTCAGTGCCAGTGCCTCTGCGCAGTGGTCGTTAGACCTTGATAATTCGCAGCTTTCGTTTGTGACGGTCAAAGCTGAGCATATTGCCGAGGTGCACTCGTTCTCGCGTCTTGAAGGCCAGATCGATGCAGCCGGCAACGCGCGTATTAGTATCGACCTCTCAAGCGTTGAGACAGGTATTGCGATTCGCAATGAGCGTATGCAGTCGATGCTGTTCGAGACAGGGCTTTATCCACAAGCGGCCGTTAGCGCTGCAATCAATACTGACGCGCTGAGTGCTATCGCTGTTGGTGAAGAAATGGCCCTTGACGCACAGTTGACGCTTGCGCTGCATGGCGCAGAGACAGTGATCTCAGCGCCGTTGCGAGTGACACGCCAAGCAGATGGCGTGCGTGTCTCGACTCTCTCGCCGTTAATTATCACAGCTGAATCCGTGGGGCTTGTCGCCGGTGTCGAGAGTCTGCGGGAGATAGCAGGACTGCCAAGCATTAGCCGCGCGGTGCCGGTTACCTTCTCGGTAAAGTTCGTCGCCGACTAAATCCTAGACTCTAGACCCTAGACTTTAGGTCCTAGTGAGGAAACCCTGAAGCCGATCAGATCTGATCGCCAGAACGAATAGCGCAGTATCATTGCGAGGCTGAGAGCTTCGTTTCGAAATCGGGTTGGGGCGAGTCAGGGATTAGCTGCGAGAGGCCGAGTGAGAGAGCGGCAATGCCTGCCCCGATCAGGAATACAGCGCTGGAATTGAAGACCCAGACGATACCGAGCAGGGCAGGGAGCACCACGGCTGCGATGTGGTTAATAGTGAAGCTGATGCTCGACGTTGCGGCTATGTCGGCCGGGTCGGCAATTTTCTGGAAATAGGTTTTGATCGCTATAGCCATGGCAAAGAACAGATGGTCGAGCAAGTAGAGCAGAACGGCAACGGTGAGTGTGTCGACGAAAGCGTAGCTGACGAATACGAGAATCAGACCGATATATTCGAGCGTCAGCGCGCGGCGTTCCCCAATACGTGAGATAAGCTTGCCGATTTTTGGCGCTAAATAGAATGTCAGAGCGGCGTTGACGAGTGTCAGCATGACGACATCTTCGATCGGGAAATCAAATTTTTCGACGAGGAGGAAGCCCGCGAACACAACAAATATCTGGCGCCGCGCCCCTGCCAAAAATGTTAGGGAGTAATACAGCCAGTAGCGTTTGCGAAGAAACAACGATTTTCGTTGCACCACCGCATCGGGAAAATGAGGTATTCGCAAACGGCAGTAGACTGCGATCGCCACTGCGCTGCCTCCGGCGAGGCAATAAATCAGGGTGTAGTTGGCACTAAACAGAGCGAGATAGAGATAAAGTGCGCTCAGAATCGCAAAATTACACAGCGATTTCGCACTGAGCAATTGCCCCATGACGACCGGCGCCTCTTCTTTCGAAAGCCACTGCAGGCTCAGTGAATTTTGCAGTGTTTCGAGATAGTGGAAACCAATCGACATAAGTACCGTCGCAAAATAGAGCCACAGCGCCTGCGGGAAAAAAGCTGTAATCGCGGTCCCGATGCCGAGTGTGGCAAGCGAGAGTAAAGCAAAGGTTTGCTGCCTCAAGTAAATCATCACCAGTATTGCAGTGAAGGCGAGGAAACCAGGCACTTCGCGCAGACTTTGTAGCACGCCTATTTCTCTGCCTGTAAATGCGACTTCCTCTACTACGAAGTTATTAAGTAACACCTGCCATGTCGCAAAAGCGATGGTATTACCTATCGCGAGCAAGAAGAGGAGTGTCTTCTGATCGCCTCGGCCGAGCGCATCGCGCAGTGTACCTATCATGTTGGGCATTGTCGGAGCCTCGGGGCTGGTCTGTTTGAATAGCGCCGGTAGTGGCCGGTAGTGGGCGGCAGTGAGAGTCGAAAAATCGGGTTTGGCAGTGTTGCTAGCGAGAAAAAGCACTCGGTCGCAGGTTCATAGTCTAGCGCGGCTAGCGTGCAGGCTGTGCAAATTATATCATCGTCCGATGAAGTCTTCCCTTTCGATTTACGCCGGTCCAACGGCGCGTGCCCAACTCCTCGAGCAGGGCGTCACAGCGGCTCAGTTTAAAGTCATGGTGGGCGCCTCGGGCGGCCCCAAATGGTTTGTGCTTTATGGCCTCGACCGCTATCTGTTTGGCGATTTTTTGCAGCGGCGAACTGAGCCGCTTTTAACGTTAGGCTCATCGGCGGGCGCATGGCGAATGTGTTGCCTCGCCACAGCAGACCCAGTCGCTGCGATCGAACGCCTCGCTAAACTTTACAGCGAAGAGCAATATTCTGATACCCCGACCCAGCTCGAGATAACTCTTAAGGCCGAGGCGATGCTCGCCGGAATGTTGGGTCCGACGGGCGCTGCAGAAATTGCGGCGAATACTGCGATTCACACCACTATCGTTGCCGATCGGAGCCGTGGCTTCGGCTCATCTAAGCGAAAAAGCTTGCAGACTGCTGCGCTTGGGTTTGCAGCGCTCGCGAATGTTTTTTCGCGTCGCAGCCTGTCGCTATTCTTCGAGCGAACATTGTTTTCGACGCAGGGCGAAGAGTCGCCTTGGCGCGCCGCGAACGACCTACGGACAACGCTGGTGCCGCTGCGGCAGAATAATGTGATGCAGGCGATGATGGCAACCGGTGCCATCCCCTATGTGCTCGAGGGCGTGCGCGACATACCCGGCGCGCCCCGAGGGTTGTATTGGGACGGTGGCATGACCGACTACCACTTCGATATGGATTTTCATGCAGGCGATGGTCTGGTTCTTTACCCGCATTTCTCTTCGGAAGTGATCCCGGGATGGTTCGACAAGCCGCTGTCGTGGCGCCAAGTGCACGCGCATCACTTTGATCGGGTTGTCCTTGTCACGCCTTCGAAGGAGTTTGTAGCAAGTTTGCCCAATGGGAAAATCCCAGACCGTAAAGATTTTGAGACGCTCGCCGCAGACGAACGGGTTCGGTGCTGGCGGGAGGTGCTGCAGGCAAGCGAAAGGCTTGCCGAAGACTTCTCTCAGCTCGTCGACTCTGGCGTCGGCCTTGATCGTATCCGACCTTTCTCCGAACGAGACCGCTAGTGGGTGTCAGGAATTTATAGCATGAGTGATTCGCGCGAAAACTCGGCAAAAGGCGAACAACAATCCGTAGTGCTTCGCGCAGCTGAGGCGGCTGATGCTGCATCGCTGGCGGCAATCTACAACCTCTATATTACAGACACAGTGGTAACCTTCGAGATCGAGCCGATTGTTGAGGCGGAGATGCTAAGACGCCTGTCTTCGATTACGGCAACGATGCCATGGCTTGTCGCAGAGGATTCGAGTGGCGCAATCTTAGGCTATGCGTATGCGACGCAGTGGAAGGCGCGCGCGGCATATGACCTTGCGCGCGAGGTTACCGTTTATCTCAAGCCAGGCTGCGCTAATCTTGGCCTAGGCACGCGGCTCTATGAGGCATTAATAAGGGTTTTGCGGGAAACGCCGATACATGTGCTAATCGCGGGCATTGCGCAGCCTAATGCGGCAAGCGTTGCTCTACATGAAAAACTCGGCTTTAAGAAAGTAGGCGAGTTCGAAGAGATCGGATTTAAATTCGGTCGGCGAATCAACATCGGCTACTGGCAACTCGTGTTATGAAACTTAATTCAAAGGCTTTACCTCACGCAGTTATCCGCTTATCTGCGCTGAAATTGATGGCGGCTCTCGCTCTTTGCCTCTCGCTCAATTCGTGTTTAGGTATTGCCGTCGGCGCGGCAAGTGCGACTGTTGGCGTTGGAATTGCCGTCGCAAAAGTGCCTGTTAAGATCGTTGGAAAAGCGGCCGGTGCGACGCTGGGGCTTATCCTCCCTGATGGAAAGGAATAAAGTTCGATGAGTATTAATCCCAACGATTTCGATATTCCTGAAGGTTTTAGACACTACGACGGCGACCCTGCTGAGGATACTCTTGGGCCGTTTTTTGGCAAGGTAGGCGACCAGGGATTCGAGACAGCCTTTCGCGCACAAGCGAAACATTGCAATGGCCATAATACGGTCCATGGCGGCATCCTTATGAGTTTCGCTGACTATTCGCTTTGCATGGCAGGAATAGACGGCGAGGAGGGCGTCAGCGTCATCACAATCAGTTGCAACAATGAGTTTATTCTACCCGCGGTAGAGGGCGATTTGATTCTAGGCAACTGTGAGGTTTTACGCCAAGGGCGCTCACTAATTTTCGTCCGCTGCACGCTGTCGGTGAATGGCAATCATGTGCTCAACAGCAGCGGTGTGGTGAAGCGAATACCGAAACCCGCCTAACCGAGTCGGAAGCGGCCAAGCCTTGTCTGTCAATTTCAGTGCTACAGTTTATAGACTTTGCTTGCAGTGCCAAAGAATAGCGCTTGCTGCTCGCTTTCGGTGTAGTGCGCGGCGATTTTCTTAAGCCCGTTCCATAGCACCGGATAACTAATGCTTAGTCTGTCTACCGGGAAGTTACTCTCAAACATGCAGCGCTCGGGGCCAAAGCACTCGATCATGTGGTGATAGTATCGCGCCTGCGCGGCCACGAATTCATCGGATGTTGGCGGGCGCTCGGCAAGATGCCAGCCAAAGCCATTATCGGGCATCGCAAGACCGCCAATTTTAGCGAAAACATTGTCGCATTTCGCAAGTTCATGCATTTCCACCTTCCACTCTTTGAATATTTCATCGCGGTTGCCTCTGAAGCGACCCACGCCGAGCGGTGTGCCGAAGTGGTCTAGAATCATGGTGCATTCGGGGACTGCGTTCGCAAGCTCAATATAGTCGAGGTTCTGATGGTGATAGTGCCAAGTGTCATAGCTTAAACCCCGTGCGGCGAGGAGGCGCAGGCCCTCGCGAAACGACTCTTTTCCGTAGAGATAGGCAGGTGCAGAGCCAGCAATAACTAGCGCCTCGGGTTCTTTGTCGCGCGCGCCTGCGTGGCGGATGCCCTTAAAAAGTGGGCCGGCAATCGACGAGTGACCGTCCAAAAGCTCGATCAGTTTGTCCTTCTCAGTGCCCGCAAGAGTAAGATCGGCGTGAGCAACAATGCCAACGATCTGCGCATGGCCCTCGGTATTCTCCTGCGAACGTTTTGCGATATTGGTGATCGCTTCGGTTTCGCCGAGAGCCATCAGGTGTTCGGGGCCTTCGCGGCGATAGAAAGCGCGGCACTCCATAAATAGCGTTTTGGTCACCTTGTGACCTGCGCCGGTGTCCGCCCAGAGTTCGTCAAGAAGATAATCTTGGCTAAAGCGATTGCGCCAAAGGTGATGATGAGGGTCGATGATTTCGCGCGCTGGGTCGATAATAGGCTCTCTCACTTGCGCGAGCCAATCGTTGCTGCCGGGAGTCAGTGTGGTCATGGTTAGGTCCTCAATTGCGAGCGTAGCTGCCGATTAATTACTGGAGTTAAGCCTAAGGCTAACCTTCTTGCAAGAGGTTGATCGTGAGCAATAATTGCGCAGTAAGGGGCTCGGAGGTTATGCTCAGGCTCCTTAAAAATATTATTAAAAGCGTGTTAAGAAAAAACACCGCGCATTACAAGAATATCGTGGAGAGTTAGATGGATCTGCCAGCCCTAGTCATACTGTGTTACCTCGTTTTCTTTGTACTTGTCGGCATTTATATTAGTAGCGGCAATCGTAGTTCTGCCGATTGGGCAATAGGCGGTGGCACACTCGGCGTAGGAATGCTGGCGGCAGGAATTGCAGGTACGCGGATCGGCGGTGCAGGCACCTACGGTGTCGCCGGCGATGTGATAAGCGAAGGTATTGGCCACCTCTGGTATGGCGTTAATTCCTTTGCAGCGCTTTTTCTAGTCGGATTATTTTTCGCCATTCCTTACCGTCGCCTTCGCCTGTCGAGTGTTGGTGAGGTATTCGACTTCCGTTTTGGCTCACAGCGGTGTCAGTCGCTTTCTAGTCTGTGTGTGCAGGCCGAATATCTCGTCATTAACATCATCGAACCCTATGTCATTGCCACCATTGTGAGTGGAGTAACCGGTTGGCCGTTCTGGGTTGGTATTCTGATTGGCGGATTCGTTATCGTATTGTTTACGATTACGGGCGGGCTTAAAGGCACCGCAATTACCAATATTGTGCACTGCATTGTGATCATTGTAGGCCTTGGCGCTGTAGGATTTGTCGCCATGCAAAACCTCGGCGGGTGGACAGCCGTTGTAGCGGAGTCCAAAGTCATGCTCGAAGCCTCGGGCAAAGACGTGCCGTCGTGGTGGAGCTTTACCGGCATCGGCTGGGCGACGATTATTGCTCTCTTTATCTCTGCGACGATCCACACGCCGGCTGCGTCGGTCTATGCGAACTATGCGAGCTCGGCGGCAAAGCAAGAATATCTCATTCCTGGTTTTTTCTGGGCAGGTATTATCGCGGCGATCATGCCAGTTGTCGCCGGCGGTATTGGTATCCTGACTATGGTCAAATACGGTGCCGAAAGCGGCCTTTCTGGCTATTTGAATATTGCTCAGCTGGCAATAGACACCGGGCCACTGTTAGGTGGCATTGCTTTGGCAGCGGTGCTTGCGGCAGTGATTTCCTCGGGCGCCCCTATACTGCTGGCAAGCGCCACTATGCTGGTGAGCGATTGGATTCCTGCCTCTAAAGGGTGGTCGAGTGATCAAAAGCTAAAGGCGTATAAGGTCACAACTGCGCTCTACGGGTCGCTCGCTGCGTTTCTCGCATGGTCGCTAAACTTTGGTTCAGTATTGCAGTTCTTGCTTTTAGGGTTTGCGATGGTGGTGCCGCCAGCTATCGCTGTCGCCTATGTCTTCTACTGGAAGCGTACGACCGAACTTGCAGTGTTTTGGGGAATTCTTACCGGCTTCGTTGGTGGTGCATTGATGTGGTTCTTAAACCGCAGCTTTTCGGGCATCGAGAACGCTGAGGCGGGTGGTTTCGCGCAGTATTGGTTTGAGGTTTGCCAGTTTCTAGGCGAGTGGCGCGATCCTTCGTTCCTGACCTTGCTGCTGCCCTTGGTTGTTATCCCTGTCGTGACACTGCTTTTCCCAGAGCAAGATGAGGATACCGAGCGAACCGACGCGTTCTATTTAAAATTAGGACGCATTCAGCGTAACTTCGACTGGGCATAGCACCCAGTCGAACTCTCTGTAGTCTTACGCGCGTGCCTGAATGACAAAGGGGCCAGGAGTTTTATAGCTTTCTTCTAACAAACGGCAGAGGTCTTCGGCGTCTCTAGCGTGCGCGCCCTGGACTCCGAAACCCTTTGCCATTGCGACCCAGTCCAGCTCGGGATTGCCTATATCGAATAAGCTCGCGGCGATTTCACCCACCTCTTTCACCCCTAGGCGTGCATATTCAACATTGAGAATGTTGTAGCTGTGATTGGCGAAAATTAGCGTGGTGACATTTAAGTTTTCGCGAGCTTGGGTCCAGAAAGACTGGTTTGTATACGCCGCTCCGCCATCGCCAAGCATTGCGAGCACTGGGCGATCTGGGCAGGCAAGCGCTGCGCCAGTTGCGACGGGACCGCCCTGACCTATGGCGCCGCCTGTGAGGCTCAGCCAACTATTGGACTCTGCGTTTTGGCAGTAGGCATGAGCCGCGTTGCCGCCGCCGGAATCGGTTGCAACGATTAATCCTGCCGGCATAGTCGCCGCCACCGCCTGAATAATACTCTTCGTGTCGAGTGGGCCGGTTGGGCGCGGCGTTGCGCGGCGCTCGAAAGTCTTGACCGTCTCGGCTGCAGCGCCGAGGCGATCGGCGAGTCGGGAGAGCGCGTCGACTGCGTCTTCTTCGTTTTGTGTAAGCCTGCTAACTTTACAACCCTCTGGCACGAGTTGACCTGGAATGCCGCGATACGCAAAGAAACTAGCAGGCGGTTCGCCACCCACTAGCACTAGTTGATCGAGGCCGGTAAGTGTTTGCAATACCTGCTCCGGAAAATAGGGTAGGCGTTCGACTTCGGGATTGCCGGGGCCGCCGTCTACGCGTGCAGGGAATGTGCCGGTAAATAGCCTGCAGCCAGTCTTGGCCGAAATTTTACTCGCGTTTGCGAGCGCCTCAGGGCTTACGCCATGGTGTTCAAGGAGCAAAGCTACTTTGCCTCCCGCTTCGATTTTTGAGGCGATTGCGTCAATAATATCGTTAGTAATTTTACTGCGCTGCGGCAATGCATTTGGCGCAACGGGGCCTTGGCTTTCGCCCCAAGCGGCGTCTGCGCCCATAATAAGGGTCGCAATTTGTCCCTGAGAACCTGGGGTCTGGCGAAGCGTTGCGGTATACGCATCGGCGCCGTCTTGAGCGAGAGTTGACTCCGTGCTCTCGGATTTAATCCAGCTAGAATAATTACGTGCGAGCGTATCTATGTTGGAGGTAAGTGGCGCATCGAATCCGACATGGTAATTTGGGTGGTTGCCGACAATATTGATCATCGGCGAGTTCGCTCTGCGCGCGTTATGCAAGTTCGCTATGCCATTGGCGAGGCCAGGGCCTAGGTGAAGCAAGGTCGCTGCCGGCTTGCCAGTCATTCGCGCATAACCGTCGGCTGCGCCGGTGCAGACTCCTTCGAAGAGCGCGAGCACAGACCTCATTTTTGGCACACGATCGAGCGCCTGAACCAAATGCATCTCTGAGGTGCCGGGATTGGCAATGCAAAGCTCTACACCACATTCAGCAAGGGTTTCGATAAGCGCAGTGGCGCCATTCATTACGGCTGTGTCATTCTCTGTGGTCATCTATACTCTCTCGCGATTAAGGTGTTCATGTTGTTCATGCGCATAGGAATTAGGGCTGGTCGTGCGCGCGTTTAGCCTCAATCATACCAGTTAGGGCGTCAGGTGGAAGTGCTACCCGAAGCGCCGTTCTTAGTTGGCCTTCGCCCTTTTATGCTCAGCCCTAACCCGCTAGACTAAGGCTTGAAAAAGTAGCGAGTCAAATCGCTCAGGAGAATAGCTCAGGAGGATAAGAGACACTATGCAAACAGAAATGATGAACTTGTTTGCGGTTCCTGTTGTGCGTTCCTCTATCGCGAGAGGATTTACCGTCGACGAGATGAGCTATTTTCAGGCCCAACTGCACAACCCAGTGAACGCAATTTCTAATCTTTCTTCGCGCAATAAGAACGTATTAGAGGCGCCGATTATGGCGTCGCTGAACGCGGTAATTCAGCAAAGCCTTTCACATTACTTGGCAACAGTATTCAGCCCATCTAACAAAGTGTCGCTTAAAGTCACTCAGTCGTGGCTAACTCTCTCCCGTAAAGGAGAGTCACACCATTCCCATGTGCATCCTAATAGCGTTGTTAGCGGCGTTCTCTATATAAACGTCGCAGAAAAAGACGGGATAAATTTTTACCGCAACCAAGATTCTCTTTGGTATGAGTTATTAAGAGAGCAGGAGACCTACCACAATGCCTATCGGTATTTTATTCCTGCAAGCGTCGGCGATATTCTGCTGTTTCCCTCGAGCCAAAGCCATGGGGTGCGAGAAGTCGTCGAGGATGTTGAGCGCGTGAGTCTCTCGTTTAATACCTTTTTTGATGGCGAGTTGGGTCGCGACGAATTCGCCAATTCGCTGAAAATTTCAGTTGGTTAAAGAGGGTCAAAGTCACGTGACTTACGCGGTGATGCGAGAAATACGAGTCAAAGATGCGTCGATAGGGCTTAGCCAGCTGTTGTCTTTGTCTGTGCGGCTTCGGCAATCATTGGTTTGTATGACTCTGTTAGCGGTGCTCGCTGCCCAGTCACTTTTGGCTGCAGAGAATGGCGCGCACGAAGACCCCTCACAGCTGAGTATTTATCTGATTACTGTCGATGTGGGCGATAACGTTTGGGACAACTTTGGCCATAGCGCGCTGCGGATTGTCGATGGCCTCGCTGGTACAGATACTATTTATAATTGGGGCGTGTTCGAGGTGCGAGACGGTCCAGTCGCGTTTGCCTATGATTTCTTTCTCGACGAACTTGAATACCGCCTCGCAACACAGGGTACGCGTCGCGAAATCGATAATTATCGAGCGCAGCGACGATCAGTTTGGCAAGACGAAATTCGACTGACAGCGGCGCAGAAGCAGCGCCTGCTTGCGAGATTGAATTGGAATCGAGCCCCCGAAAACCTTTATTACGACTATGATTATTTCTTTAACAATTGTACGACACGCATCCGGGATTATCTGAATGAAGCGCTTGATGGTGCGTTCTATGCGAGCGTCGCCGCGCAGGCTGGGTCGACGTTTAGAGACCAGGTTCGAAGTCATTATGCCTCTCTGCAACCGATAAGCTTCTCGCTTGATGTCATAATGAATGGCAATCTCGATCGTGAGATGACAGGTTGGGAATCTCTATTTCTTCCTCTGAACCTTCGGGCGAGTCTCGCATCAATGCAGGTGGTGGAGCCACCAATGGGAGGTCTACAGCCGCTTTTTGGCGAGCGTGAAACTCTATTGAGTTACGAAGCGCCGGCAGCGCAGCGGGACTTTTATGGTGTGGCGTCTTTCTATGGCCTGTGTCTGTGCATTTATTTGTTGCTCATGCTGAAGCGCATCAGGCGTTCCTATTTTGCTACGCACTCACAGATTGGCTTTCGATTTGCTGGGTTTAATTTCCGACTACTCGGTGCGTTGAGTTTTCTCCTGTTTGGCTTGAGCGGTATTTATGGCGTGTTGATGCTCGGCAGTTGGTTTTTCTCAGGGCATGGGGACTTGCATCATAACGCCAATCTGCTGCTGTTTTGGCCGACAGATCTCATCGGCGCTATGATCGCACTTCGCTGGTTTTTCTTGGCACAGCCTTGGTCGCTAACACACAATAATAAGCCTTTCATGGTGTACTATTTTTTTGCCAAGCTCTGCGCGGTGATCCTCTATTGCGGCGCGACTTTTAGCGGATATTTCGAGCAGGATACCCAGCAGATTGCCTTGTTCATCACGCCGTGTTTGTTTGTGGTTGGGCTGTTGAGTTGGATTGTTGGATTTGATGCGGCTAAGCGTAGCGATTCGATTTTGTAGGGCTGGCTCTAACGAAAGAGTTTGAAAAGGGGAGAGAAGGATTGCATAAGAATCGAGTGGATGCGGCGAGACGAAGCGATGAATTGGAAGTGATGGCGGCGAAGGTTGCCGAGTCAGCCGCGCAGTTAAAACAGATTCAAGACGCGCCTGTGCAGGAAACCAGAGCGGCACGGGCAGAAAGGGGGAATCCCTTTGCGCCGCCTGCGGTAGAGGGCGTTAAGATGATCGAATCTTCGATTGCCCATGATGGCATTCAGACGTTGGTTCGTCGGTATTATCCTACTAGCTTTTCATCGCCCTCGTTTTTATCTGACTCCGCTAAAACCTCGAAGAGCATAGCAGGGAACGCTGCTTTGCCTGCGCTCGTTTACTTTCACGGGGGTGGCTATGTCCTGGGTGATGTGGCGCAATACGATACGCTAACTCAGCAACTGGCCGAGCGCGCTAACTGCATCGTGATCTCGGTTGACTATACGTTGGCGCCGGAAGCTAAATCGAAGCAAATTTTTGCAGAGGCATTTTCCGTCTATCGCTGGCTGTGCGAGAACGGGTCGGATTGGGGTGTTGATACATCGAGAGTCGCGGTCGGCGGGGATAGCGCTGGCGGAAATCTTTCTATCGCGGTTGGGCTCAGTTGCAAAGCTGCTCACGTCCGCCAGCCCTGTTTTCAACTGCTTCTCTATCCTGTTACTGACTACACGATGAGCTTTCCTTCGATTGAAGAATTCAGTTCAGGCTATTTTTTGACTAAAGCAGGTATGGAGTGGTTTCGCACTCACTTCCTCGAAAATGCCGAGCGCGCCTCGGATCCAATGGTTTCCCCACATTTCGCCGATGTTGCGGGTTTAGCGCCAGCGTTTGTCGTCACAGCAGGATTCGATCCACTGCGCGATGAAGGTGAGGCTTTCGCTCGAAAACTATCAGCGGCGGGCGTTGCCGTAAGGCATGTTTGTTACACCGATATGATCCATGCGTTCGTCTCTTTTGCCGGCGGTATAGAGGCTGGAATGGAAGCGATCGAAGAATCGGCAATGGAACTGCGTAAGGCGTTTTCTCCAACCCTGTCCTAAGCCAAAAACACCGGAGCGAAGGCGTAGCTGCCAAGCCCGAGGAGAATAATTGCTGAAATGGCAAGTCCGCGAGTGACATGGACAGGTAACAAAGAGCGCCCTGCGCGCTGATGTCTTATGTAGACTTCAACCCCTAATAAATAAGGGACGAAGAACGCGAAATCTTGGAAATAATCAAACGGGCCGCTGAAATTTTCACCGATTCCTGTGTCGCCCATAACGGCAAACCAAACGCCGTATTGCATTCTGTAAAGCCATGATCCCATCGCGAGTACGAAAATTCGCAGAGCCCACTCTCTGTGAGTGACAAAGTCGCGGGCGCGAGCGAAGCGGACGGTCTGAACGCTGCAAACCAGCACACAGAGCCCATAAAGAGCAAAGGCTATGTCCATCACTGGGCCGCCGATGGTTTGATTGACCGCGATAAAACTAAGCCCTGCTATTGCGGTAAAAATAGCCGACGTGAAGAAGAGATAACCCGAAGCGCGGTGTAAAGCGGGATATCGTCGGCGTAATGGGGTAAATAATTGTAGGGGGGCTAAAAAGGTAATCAAAGCGCCTGCAAGCATATGGGTGAAAATTGCTGTATTGGGCAACGGAGTGTTGGCGGTGAAAAGATGAGTTTCCTTGCTCAGGTCCTGACTAAGTCCCCTGACTCCAAAGTCGAGTGCATAGTAAACAAAAAGCAAGGCGAAAATGCCCATGGCGATAATGAGGGTGTGATTGATGCGTTGGTCGAATGAATCTCGGGGTGTGCCCATGACTTTCAGTCCTTAGTCTTTTTTTTGTGACTGTGGGCAATATTCAAACAGCAAAAAGCCGACAATGGAACCTTTAATAAGGTGCTGTTGTCGGCTTTTAAGACGGCTTTTAAGACGGCTTTTAAGACGGCTTTTTAGACGGCTGTGGCCTTGCCTGCTCGAGAGAGCGTCGGTCAGGACGCTCGCGAGCTTGGTAAACAGGCTTCGTTACATGCCTGAGATTTCAACGCGGCGGTTTTGCTGGTAGGCCGCGTCATTTTGGCCGCGTTCTGCAGGGCGCTCTTCGCCATAGCTGACCACTTCGATCTGGCTGCGTGCTGCACCATTGACGATGAGGAAGTTCAACAAGCCATTGGCTCTACGCTCGCCTAATGCCAAGTTGTATTCGCGGGTTCCGCGCTCATCGGCATGACCTTCGAGACGGATGCGCTTGCTTGGATTCGCCGCTAAGTCCTTCGCGTGATAAGTCAGCACGTCGCGGTCGGCCTGGCGGAATTCAGCCACGTCGAAGTCGAAGTAAAAGACTGTCGTGCTGAGTGCATTGCGGACCATGCGCTCCTCTGCAGCGGCTGCGCGAGCGCGTGCCTCTGCCTCTAGCTCTTGCGTGCGGCGGGTTGTTGCGTCTACACCACTCTCAGTTTCGGCGACGACAGGCTCTTGAGCTTCTTCGCCGGTTGAGCTACAGGCCGCGAGGCCGGTTAGCGAGAGAATCAGAATAGCCGTTTTCGCCAGTTGTGAAATCTTCATATAAGCTCCTGCTTGATTGACGTGGGCATTGATCCAAAAATGTATCAAATTTGTTAACGCGAAAAGGATATAGTATTCGACTACCGATTGCTATATCGACAGAATAATTCTCCTGTCTAATTCAACCGCCTAAGACGCAGGGAGCGAGGGGCCTCTGGGCGAATTGAGGTCGGTCAAGGCAATCGAGCTCGGCACTTATTTACTAAAATTTGAGGGAGCTCAAATGGCGAGGAAAATATCGAGCAAGCGTTCGATTTTTGCTTATCAAGTAAGATCAATAGTGCTAATCTTGGGGCAAATAAGGCCAGCCGAAGGTCGAGGATAGCTTCTACCCCGTGCGTCAAATGCAAAGGGTCGGATCTGCTTCTAGCTAGACACTCCTCTGACTTCGTATCAAAAGAGCCAAGATTGACGTTCGCTGAGCGAACTCACACCCATACCACACCACGTCATCGAAACAGGAGACACAACGTGAACGCAGATTTTACCGCGTCAGAACTAGCCTTCCAGGCCGAAGTTCGCGAATTCCTAGCCAATGAATTCCCAGCAGAGCTTAAGCAAAAAGTCGACAACCGTATTCGTCTCAGTAAAGACGAGATCGTTGGATGGCAAAAGATTCTCTACAAAAAGGGATGGATGGCACCTAACTGGCCGCAGGAATACGGCGGCACTGGATGGACAGCGACGCAGAAATATATATTCAGTACCGAGATGGGCCTAGTCGGCGCGCCTGAACCAACGCCTTTCGGTGTCACTATGGTAGCCCCTGTGATCATGGCTTACGGTAACGAAGAGCAGAAGCAGCGCTTCTTGCCTGACATTCTCGAAAGCAATGTGTGGTGGTGTCAGGGTTATTCAGAGCCGAATGCCGGCTCAGACCTTGCGTCACTCAAGACAATGGCAGTGCGCGATGGTGACGACTACGTCGTTAACGGCAACAAGACTTGGAATACTTACGGTCAGTATGCCGATTGGATTTTCTGCCTCGTGCGCACCGACAACAGCGTTAAGAAGCAAGAAGGCATAAGCTTTCTGCTAATCGACATGAAATCGCCAGGCATTACGCTTAAGCCTATCGTTTTGCTAGACGGCCACGCCGAAGTCAACGAAGTGTTCTTTGATGACGTGCGCGTTCCTGCTGCAAACCTCATAGGCGAGGAAAACAAAGGGTGGACCTACGCGAAAGTGTTGCTGACACACGAACGCACTAATATTGCGGGCGTACCTCGCGGTAAGCGCCGGTTGGCATCCCTTAAGCGCATCGCCGCTGAGACAGACGATGGGTTCGGCGGAACGATGGCGAATAATGCAGACTTCAAAGCGCAGCTCGCCGAAGTCGAAATTGAACTGCAGGCGTTAGAGTATGCAGAACTGCGCACTCTCGCCGCATTGAGCGTTGGCAAAGCACCCGGCCCAGAGTCATCGATTTTAAAGATCGTGGGCACTGAACTAGCTCAAAAAATGGATGAAATGACTGTTGAACTCGCAGGCTACAACTGCCTCCCGTTTGTGCCTGAGCAATTCGAAGAAGGATTCGAAGGCGAACAAATGGGTCCGGGCAGTTCTGCGGCTGCGGCGTTAAGTTACTTCAATAACCGTAAGCTCTCGATCTTCGGTGGTTCTAACGAAGTTCAGCGCAACATCATAAGTAAAGCGGTGTTGGGGCTCTAAGCTCCCCGTGGTGATTAACGGTTGTTTACACACTAATTCGAAAGAGGTTTGACAGTGGATTTTTCATATTCAGAAGAGCAGCAGATGCTGCAAGAAAGTGTTCAGAAGTTCGTGATGCAGAAATACGACTTCTACACGCGCGACGACATTATTAAATCGGAGGCAGGCTACAGCGCCGAAAACTGGACAATGTTTGGTGAGTTAGGCTGGCTTACTGTGCCCTTCACCGAGGAAGACGGTGGTTTCGGCGGCAACGCGGTAGACCTTATGGTCATGATGGAAGAATTTGGAAAAGGCATGCTTGTCGAGCCCTATCTTTCTTGTGCCGTAATGGGTGGCACGCTGATCGCCGATCTCGGCAACGAAGAGCAAAAGGGCGCGCTAATCCCGCAGATAATGGAAGGTGCGATGATTACGGCGGTGGCTTATGCAGAGCAGGGTAGCCGATTCAATCCTTACAATGTAAAGACGACGGCTACAGCCGCTGGCGATGAGTTGGTGCTCAATGGCGCTAAGACTAATGTCTTAGGCGCGCCAAATGCACAGACGATTATCGTTAGTGCGCGCGAATCTGGCGCTGCAACCGATGCCGAGGGTATTTCGCTTTTCCTTGTCGACGCCACTGCGCCCGGCGTTAGCATTCAGAGCTATACTACTATCGACGGCCGTAAGGCTGGCGAAGTCACGCTTGCAGACGTGCGCGTTCCTGCGACGGCCCGGCTGGGTGCTGCCGGCGGCGCCGGCGCTGCGCTCTCTGCGGTCATCGATCGTGCCACACTAGCAGTGGCCGCCGAAGCTGTTGGCGCAATGGACTCGCTCCTTACTAAGACAGTTGAATATAGCAAAACGCGTAAGCAGTTTGGCACGGCGATTGGCACCTTTCAGGCGCTTCAACACCGCATGTCTGATATGTTCATTCAATGCCAGCTCGCACGTTCTATTGTCGTTCGCGCGGCAATGATCCTAGACAGCGACGGAGACGCCGTCAGCAAGGCGCGCGCAGTGTCGTCGGCTAAATCACGTGTCGGCAAGTCGATTCGTTTAGTCGGCCAAGAGGCTGTTCAGATTCACGGAGGCATCGGTGTAACCGACGAGCTAGACGTGGGTCATCTATTTAAGCGTGTTACAGCACTAGACCTCATGTTCGGCAACGCGGAATATCACCTCCAGCGCTTCGCCTCGCTCTAGTTGTCGATCTGACACTGTGAGTGAACTCATCCTTGTCCGACACGGACAGGCTTCCTTTGGCGCTGAGTCTTACGACAAGCTCAGTGCTAAAGGAGTCGAGCAAGCAAAAATTCTCGCGCAGCACTGGCAAGGGCTGAGCGAGAATTTCGACCATATCTACAGTGGCACCCTCCTGCGTCAACGCGAGACTGCACACGAACTCCTCCCCCTTGTCGCCGGATCGCCCGAAGGCCCAGCACAACTGCCCGGTTTCAATGAATACAATGGCGACCCGCTGATAAGAATCCACCTGCGCGATCTACGCGCTGCTGGCGAGAATGTCCCGTCAGAGTGGCCAATAAAGGACGAGAGGCAGTTCCAAAAAATATTCGAAGTAGCCACCGCTAGGTGGATTCGTGATGATTTAGACCCGAGAGACGATGTAGACGGGTTTGAGCCTTGGGCAACGTTCAAGTCACGCGTCTACTCGGCCATGGACGAGGTTATGGCGAGGCATGCACAAGGTAGCCGAGTCATTATTTCGACATCGGGAGGTGTCATTGCTATGGCATTGCAAAGAGTATTAAATTTTCCCGATGAACATGTCATTGCAACCAATTGGATGGTGCGCAATAGTTCGGTGACACGTATTATCTATGGGCGCGGCAAATTGTCGCTTACCCAGTTCAACAATCTGGCTCATCTCGAGAACCCAGAAAATAAGCACATGATCACCTTCCGCTGAGCCTCTCAGCGCGCGAGTCAGAAAAGGCGCGCAGCAGAACGCCAAAAGGCTTACAGGCTAAATAGGCCGGCGAGAATTATAGACCGGCAAGGGGGCGTCAAAGTGACGTCCCAGAGGCAAGGAAGGCTGAGAACAAAAGAGGGATTAGGTTTGACTGATAGCGCTGTAGTGAATGAAGAATTAGTGGACCGAGCGGGTTCCATCCGGACGGGCGAAGAACTCGACCTAGATACGCTGCGCCAATATCTCGAGCCTGTGCTTGGTGCCAAGGTTGCTCATCTCGAGGTGAAGCAGTTCCCCGGTGGTTTTTCTAACCTCACCTACTTGCTAACCAGCGGCGACGAACGCTGGGTGCTTCGACGCCCACCTTTTGGCAGCAAGGTGAAATCGGCGCACGATATGTCGCGAGAGTTTAAGATTCTTTCGGCATTGCAAAATGTCTTTCCTTACGGTCCCAAGCCTGTCCACTTCTGCGATGACCAAGACGTCCTTGGCTGTGACTTTTATCTGATGAGCTACATCGAAGGGTTGGTGATTCGCAGAGAATATCCTGAGGCGCTCAACTTCTCGCCCGATCAAATTCGAGAGCAGCTGTTTAACTTTTTCGATGTTTTGTCCGAGCTTCATTCCGTCGATCTCGTCGAGGCTGGACTTGATACGTTTGGGCGTCCCGAAGGGTATGTTCAGCGTCAGATCGATGGTTGGTGTAAGCGCTGGATAGATGCTGTAACCCCAGATACAGTGAACTGCGATTCAACGATGCAATGGCTGCAGGACAATATGCCCGCCGAAAGCGGCAAGGCGAGCGTCATTCATAATGATTACAAGACAGACAATGTCATCTTCTCATTAGATAATCCAATGCAAGTTATTGGCATTCTCGACTGGGAGATGGCGACGGTCGGCGATCCATTGATGGACCTCGGCTGCACGTTAGGCTATTGGACTCAAATGGACGACCCCGAATTTTTTCGCCAATACCGCACCATGCCTAGCGACGTGCCGGGCGCGCCAACCCGCGCGGAGATTGTGAATAGGTTCCAAGAAAAAACAGGCCTGCCTGTTGATAACTTCGCTTTCTACTTCGTGTTTGGTTTATTCCGCTTGGGCGTTATCGGTCAACAAATTTACTACCGTTTCTACCACGGCCACACGAAAGATCAGCGCTTTGCGATGATGGTTAAAAAGACCGATGTTCTCCAACGCATGAGCGAAATGATCATGCGTGGCGAAATTACTTCTTAGGTTCGACTTCAACGTTTAGGCAGTTAAGACAGGGGAAAGGCAACATGACATTAGCGATCAACGATTTATTTTCGGTAGCGGGCAAAGTTGCTATCGTTACTGGCGGCTCTCGCGGCATCGGAAGAATGATCGCAGAGGGTTTTGTCGAGAATGGGGTAAGAACCTATATTACCGCGCGTAAAGCTGATGCCTGTGCCGAGACAGCGGCAGAATTGTCAAAGAAAGGCGAATGCATCGCGCTGCCCGCTGATTTGTCGACAAAGGAAGGGCGCGAGGCCTTTGTTGCAGAAATCACCGCGCGCGAAGCCAAAATAGATGTTCTGGTAAACAACGCAGGCGCAGCGTGGGGGGCACCATTTGAAGAGTATCCCGATGAGGGCTACGACAAGGTTATGGATATTAATGTGAAGGCGATATTCACTCTGACTCGTGACCTGATGCCCTTGCTCAAACAAGGGGCGAGTCAGCAAAACCCGAGCAGAGTGATTAACATAGGCTCGATCGATGGGCTGCGTGTGTCGACGATGGACAATTTCGCCTATGGCGCGAGTAAAGCTGCAGTGCATTTTCTTACAAAAAATTTAGCGCTTCGTCTTGGACCAAAGGGTGTTACCGTCAACGCGATTGCGCCGGGTGCATTTCAGAGCAATATGATGAACGCGACGCTAGAAAAGTTTCAAGACAAAATCGAAAGCGAGAATCCACTCGGACGCATCGGCTCGCCTGAGGACATGGCAGGGCTTGCACTGTATCTCGCCTCGAATGCCTCTAAGTATATGACCGGTCAGGTCATCGCCCTCGATGGTGGTCGCCATATTGGTGCGCGCCAAGACTAATATAATAGGACAATGTGAATGAACTCGAAGCAGGCTCGCAGGCCCAGTAACCTAGGACCGCAATCGATTCCAAGCCTGCTAGTCATAAGCGCTGCGTTTGTGAGCGGCTTCTGCATCATGACTATCGAGATGCTTGGCGCGCGGATTATGGCGCCGTACTTCGGGGGCAGCTTGTCGGTATGGGGCAGTATACTCACTGTGTTCATGCTCGCATTAGCGTGCGGCTATTTGATCGGCGGCAAGCTTTCGGCCCGCCAGCCGAGTCTTTTCAACTATGCTTTCTTCTTCCTAGCTGCAGCGGCCTTGTCGCTACCGATAATCTTCTTTGCCGATGAAATTATGCGTCCGATCTTCCTCGCAATCGAAGATCCGAGGTATGGGTCCCTTCTCGCCTCACTGTTCTTGTATTTTTTACCAACGACTATTCTCGGTATGATCTCGCCTTATTCTGTGCGGCTTCTCGTCGAAAATAGTGACCACAGTGGGCAAAAAGCGGGACTTCTTTTTTTCGTTTCTACTATCGGAAGTGCTGCGGGCACTCTCGGGACGTCGTTCTACTTAGTGCTGTGGTTTGAGGTAAACGAGATCGTCTTCGGCACAGCTGGAGCCTTGGCGTTGATTGGTGCGGTAATAATGGTCGCCGGAATCAGAAGAGGGCAAGTAGATGGCGCTTAAGCTGCGGTCGGTTGTGTTTTTTATAGGCTTGTTGACTTGCAGTGTCCTTGCTGCCGAAACCCTGCACGAAGAGCGTTCGCTATATCGTGATATCACTGTCACGCAAGAAGGCGACAGGCGCTGTTTAGTCTTCAACGTACACCGCGGCGATCGCAATCAAACCTGCATGAATACAGTGAGTCCCGAGCGTTTGGTTTTCGAATACGCGAAGATGACGTTCGCGGGCCTTCTTTTAAACCCTAACCCCCAGAAAATATTAATCGCAGGTCTAGGTGGCGGTTCGCTGCCGTCTACGCTGGCCAAACTTTACCCTGATGCCGAAATCGATGTTGTCGAAATCGACCAAGCGGTGGTTAACGTGGCTAAGCAGTATTTTAGTTTCGAAGAAACCGAGAATGTGAAGGTCACGGTTAACGACGCTCGCGTGTTTGTCAAACGGGCGAGCCTATTAGATCAGCGTTATGATTTTGTTATTCTCGATGCGTTTACCGGCGACTATATTCCGGAGCATTTGCTAACAGAAGAATTCCTTGAAGAGGTGCGCGCGATCATGTCGCCCGATGGTGTGCTCGTGGCAAATACTTTTTCCACTAGTCGTTTCTATGATCACGAGTCGGTAACCTATCAGAAAGTGTTCGGCGAATTTTTTAACTTTAAACTGCCGAGTTCGGGTAATCGTATAATTATTGCCCGAGACGCTCCATTGCCCCCAAGAGGAGAGCTCGCCGGCGTCGCGCGGTCTCTCGCCCCCAGCGTCGAGAAATTTGGCGTACCACTCTTGGAATATCCTAGCCGTCTATCGACAAGGGTAGATTGGGACATGAGTCGTAGGGCGCTAACCGATCAATATTCGCCGTCTAACCTGTTGCGCGACAATTAAGCGCGCATAGCGATATTAGAGTTCGTCTGCACCCACGATCGCTCTGAGTTCGTCTTTCGCGAGCAGGGCTATCTCACGATTATCTACGCTGATAAGCCCCTTCTTTTGCAGCGCAGTAAACAATCTGCTTACGGTCTCGACAGTCAGCCCAAGGTATTCACCGATGTCGCCGCGCGTCATTGGGAGATGAAACCTGGTGGGTGACAACCCGACGCGAGCATAGCGGCTCGAAACCCCGAGTAAAAATGAAGCGATGCGTTGCTCTGCGCTATAGCTACTGAGGATCGTGTGAATTTTCTGATCCTTGGTAATCTCGGCACCCAAAATAGAGAAAAAATTATGCTGAAGACTCGGTAGCTTTAAGCTCAACGACTCGAGCTGACTAAAGGGGATTTCACAAATAGATGCATGCTCAAGCGCGACTGCTGAATTAGCATGGGTGCGATCGGCTATGCCATCCATGCCGATGATTTCGCCTGGCAGATAGAATCCAGTGACTCGGCCACTGCCAGAGCTGCTTAGAACGTAAGTCTTAAAGCTTCCTGAGCGTACGGCAAAAATCGACCTAAACTCATCGTGTTGGCGATAAAGATGATCGGTTTTTTTGTAGGGACGATTTCGCTCAACGATATCGTCTAGTTGCTGCATTTCGCCTTCGCTTAGGGCGATAGGGAGGCACAATTCGTTGAGACGGCAACTACCGCATGAGACGCCAGCGCTATGGGGGCATAGCTTGACCACTGGTGCATTACTTCTGTTGTCCTGCAACTCGCTCGATGCGAGGGTGCTGTTGTTCAGTTCCGTCGAATTATCAATAGATCGCATCCCTTCGCTTCCTCAATAATCTTTGAGCTATATCAACATCGTGGAGCAGTGTGCCACTAATCGGGGCGAACGACAATTTTATAACGAAGGGGAGGGGTAACAGACTGTTATCAAAGCTTAGACCCACTCTAAGCTCCTGTCCTAGAGTTCTTCATCAGCCTTGATAAGTTCATCCACGCCATGAAGGATTTCGGGCAGCGCTGTCACCGCGTGGAGGATGCCAAACATCAGAACACCGTGATGTGCGCCGACGCTGGCCTCCTCGGAGTGCGCCTATAAGCTTCTTTTTCATGACCATGACTTTACGGATCTAAATTCACATCGGGCTTATGATGTTAGCGTGTAGAGAGTCTGCAGGGTCTACCATAAAAAGGGTATATAAACGCTATCCGACATGAACGGTAAGCACGTCGCAGTGCGCGCCATGGAGTACTTTGATTGCGGTGGAACCTAGTAATATCTTCCAACCGGAATGCCCGTGGCTACCTATCACTATTGCATCGGCGCCAATTTCTTCAGCAAGTGAGCGAATCTCTGGCGCCGGTGCGCCGAGCAGTGAATGAATGCACCCAGTGTCGAGCCCCCATTCTTTGCCTAATGCGGCGAGTCGCTCTTCGGCAAACTTAATCGCTTCTTGTTGCAGTTCACTCACATTAGCTGCGTAAATATCCATACTGTAGGCAGCAGCAATGGGCTCTACTACATGCACGAGGTTGAGTTTGCTTGACTCACCATTAGCCATGCGGAGTGCTGCCTTAAATACTTTATCGGTGTCCTTCGATAAGTCGATCGCAACGAGAATCTTGTTATACATTGTGCTCTCCTTTGTTAAATGATGCGTCTGCAGGTTATGAACGTGTCGCGTTGTTTAAGTTCCTTGTTTAAGGTCCTTAATTGAGGCCTTATGTTTATAATTTCACATCTTTGTAGCTGCAGGAAGTTGATTCATGTCAATGCCGCTCTTGAATGAGAGCCGGTAGCGATGAGTGTCATCCGCACTTAGAGATAGGGCGAGAAAAGCCACGCTAAAGCGTCGCGTAAACGCACTAAATAGGGTCTCGTCTCCGGTGCTCGAGGGTCTAACCAGTGAGACTCTGCGAATAGCGAGTGGAAGTAATGAGCGAGCCATGCGTTGCATTCGAAAGAGAAGAGTTCGAGGCCTAGCTCGAAATTTAGGCGAAGGCTGCGCGGATCGATGTTGGCGATTTCTTTCGCGTTCGAATAGACCCAAATGCACGTTGAGTAATTCGGTGCCTTCTTCGAGCGTGACATGAAGTAGTCCGCGTTGTGAAAGCCGATGAAGGCTAAGATCTTCGTTGTGAACGTGTCCGATCGGCGTCGCGCTGAGGATGGCATTTCCATGGTGACCAAGAGGGGTTGCCGCGTTGCGGCCGTAAGCGAAGTGAGGCCAAACAGAGTCGGCCAAGTATTCTAACTGATCGGTATTCGGCCAACCCTTAATGCGCTTATAGTAGCGGCTGTTTTCTCCGCTAACCTCTTGTAGAAAAACTACGTTGCACTTGCTATCGCGAAGCACAACACGAAGTGCCTCTAGCGTGTAGCGAAGGTTGCTCGCCGAAAAGCCTTTGTGGATATTGAGTGTGAGTGCTCGATATTCTGGCTTTCGATGCATCGGCTAACTCCGTATTACATCCTTGCCACAGAATTTGCAGAAGCGAGCATCGAGGTCGTGGTTGGTGCTCTGACAACCGCTACAGGTGGAATTCACACTGTTGGTGCGCTGACCGCTTCGTTGCACTTGCTGCATAAGTTCGGCGCCGATGATGCCGGTTGGCACTGCAATAATCGCGTAGCCGCAAATCATAGCAAAGGCGGCGACAAACTGACCGAGCGGTGTCTGTGGAGTAATGTCTCCATAGCCTACGGTCGTGATAGTGACGATGGCCCAATAAATAGAGGCAGGAATGTTGATGAAGCCATTCGCAGGGCCTTCGATGATAAACATTAACGCGCCGAAAATAACAATCAGTACGATTACGGAGAAGAGAAAGACAAATATTTTTCGGCGTGCTTGTAATAGCGCCGCATAGAGCAGGTTAGCCTCGCCTATATAGCGAAAGAGTTTGAGGATGCGAAAGATTCGCAGCACTCGCAGGATTCGAATAACGAGTAGATAAGCCGCCGAGGGAAAGATAAACGCAAGGTAGGTGGGAAGAATCGAACAGAGGTCGATGATTCCGTAAAAACTAAAGAGGTAGGCGCGCTTGCGTGTGGTTGAATAGATTCGCAAGAAATATTCAAGGGTGAATATCAGTGTAAAGGTCCACTCTAACCGATAAATTATCGTGCCATAGTTGAGATGAATCGAGGCGACGGAGTCGGCAAGTACGGCTGTGACGCTCGACAGGATGAGAGCGATGAGTGCAATGTCGAACCAGCGGCCGGCGCGAGATTCATAGCCAAAGATAATATCGAAAATTGCTTTTTGCAGCGGGGACTGTTTCGATGGTTGCGAGTCGTCGTTAGGTTGCAGATTGTCGCTTAAGCCTTCGGCCTGCTTCTCTGTCATGGGACCTTCGCTATCTGAATTTAGGGCTTTGAAACAGCCAGTATTCTCGTTCAGATTCTACCAAGGCGCTTTGATCTGAATCTATCAAAGTGCCTTGGCAGCGTTTTACCCTGTCGTTAGCTTGCAGCTCTAATCATATTGCGGGCGATAATGATCTGCTGGATCTGGCTTGTGCCTTCATAGAGTCTGAACAGACGAACATCGCGGTAGAAGCGCTCGACGGCGTATTCAGACATATAGCCTGCGCCTCCGTGTATTTGCACAGCGCGATCGGCAACCCGACCGACCATCTCAGTGCAGAAAAGTTTGCAAGCAGAAGACTCCGTGCTGACATTCTCGTTTCTATCGCGGCGCCGCGCGGTTTCCATGGTCATGCACTCGGCTGCATAGGTCTCGGTTTGTGAGTCGGCGAGCATTGCTTGAATAAGCTGTTGCTCTGCGATGGGTTGACCGAACTGTTTGCGCTGCATCGCGTAATCGAGTGCGTCGGCGATCAGGCGTTTTGCGACGCCGATCGACACGCCAGATATGTGCAAGCGGCCTCGATCTAGTACCTTCATTGCAGTTATGAAGCCTTCGCCTTCCTCACCAATTATATTCTCGGCAGGGACTCGCACGTCTTCGAAAATAACGTCGCAGGTCATCGATCCCGACTGGCCCATTTTCTTGTCGATCGAGCCAAGTGTGATTCCCGGGGTGTCGCGCTCTACGATAAATGAAGAAATACCACGCGCGCCTTTGACCTCGGGGTCTGTTCTCGCCATGACATTAAAGGTGTGGGCGACCGGCGCATTGGTGATATAGCGCTTGGTGCCGTTGATCACATAATGGTCGCCGTCGCGGCGCGCTGTGGTGCGCAGTGAGGCTGCGTCCGAGCCGGCTTCGGGTTCGGTTAAGCAAAAGCAGCTAATCCACTCGCCACTCGCGTATTTAGGTAGATACTTTTGCTTCTGAGCCTCGGTGCCATTAAACACGATTGCGGCTGATCCGATCCCGTTATTGGTGCCCATGATAGAGCGGAAGGCAGGAGATGTATGGCCGAGCGCCATAGACACCAGAATCTCTTCTTCCATTGTGAGGCCAAGGCCGCCGTATTCTTCCGGAATCGTCAGGCCGAATAGGCCCAATTCGCGCATTTCTTGCAGCAGGTCGTCGGGGAGTTTGCCTTCCTCAGCCATCTGATCTTCGGCTGGGATGAGGCGCTCGCGCACGAAGCGTTCGATAATGTCGACGAGGGCGTTGATGGTCTCTTGGTCACGGATCATGATGTCTACCTGTCTCTAACTTAATGGTGTTGATTGAGTGTCTTGCGAGCATGCGCGGATAGGTGCGCTCGTGTTGGCTGATGAGCGAGTCGAACGCGAGACGCGGGCAGGGGATAAAGTGGTGCAGTAAGCCTCTCCAAGCGCCGATTCAATACAAGAAATTAGCATATTCCGTTCGCCTGCGCGACTCATACCATGCCTAAAAACCCTATGCTATGATCCGATGGATACGGCGATAGGTCGTCGCTAGACCATTCTAGGGGCGCTTGGGCCTGACTCGTAAAATTTACACTAAGTCGAATTCGGAGAGCACAAAGCCATGTCAGATAAGCACCTCAACGACGCATTCATTTATTCCGGCGGGCGTTCGGCCTTCGGTAGACACGGTGGCGGACTGTCGTCTATTCGCCCTGACGATTTATTAGCGCATGTCATTAAATCGGTCGTTGCAAGCAGTGGTTTTACGCCCGAGACGTTCGAAGATGTCGTGATGGGAAACACTAACGGCGCGGGAGAGGACTGCCGCAATGTCGCCCGGTTTGCTTCGCTTCGCGCAGGGATGCCAACAACTCTCGCAGGCATTACTGTGAATCGTCTTTGCGGTTCGGGTCTTGCGGCTACATTGGATGCGGCACGTGGCGTTAAAGTCGGCGAGGGAGATCTTTTTCTCGCGGGTGGCGTCGAATCTATGAGCCGCGCCCCTCTCGTGCTATCTAAGGCTACCAGTGCGTTCGATCGCGGTCAGCAGATAGCTGACAGCACGCTCGGTGCGCGTTTTACTAATCCTGAGTATGCCAAAATTTTTGGCAACGACACCATGCCGCAAACAGCAGATAACATTGCGTCCGACCTTGGGATTTCGCGTGAGGACAGTGATGTTTTCGCCGCTGCTTCGCAGTCGAAATACGAGGCGGCTCGGGCAGAGGGCTTCTTCAAAGACGAAATTATTCCTATCGAAGTTGACCAAGGCCGCAAGAAGCCTGCGTTGACTGTCGATGCAGACGAGCACCCCCGGCCTTCCTCAGACCTCGAGACGCTGGGCAACCTTCGGTCTTTGTTCGACGGTGGCGTGGTGACGGCCGGCAATGCTTCAGGTATCAACGATGGCGCAGCGGCTCTAGTGATCGGTAATCGCGAGATCGGTGAGAAGTTCGGTGTGAAGCCACGTGTGCGAATCATCGCCGGTGCGGTCGCAGGCGTAGAACCCAGAGTGATGGGTTTGGGGCCCGTTTTTGCGATTCAGAAGGCGCTCGCACGGGCCAATCTTACGCTGGCTGACATGGATGTAATCGAGATTAATGAAGCGTTCGCCACACAGGTGTTGGGGTGTCTGAAGATGCTCGACGTAGACTTTACCGACTCGCGCGTAAATCCTAACGGCGGCGCGATTGCGATTGGACATCCGCTGGGTGCGTCGGGTGCGCGCATCGCGCTTACGACGATGCGCCACCTTGAGCGCACTGGTGGGCGCTATGCGGCAATCAGCCTTTGCATAGGCATTGGGCAAGGTGTCGCAGCGATTATCGAGCGCTTAGATTAGGCTACCCTGCAGGAAGCTTATGGGCTGGAAAAGTAGCGAAGCGAAGAACTAAATACAGAATTAAATAGAAAAGGAAACCAACAATATGTCCAACGTAGTGAGCTATCAGATCGTCGACAACATCGGCGTTATCAGCGTAAACAATCCGCCCGTCAACGCCCTCGCGCAGGTTGTTCGTGCAGGCATACTCGAGGCTGTTACAGCCGCACAAAACGACGCGACCGACGCGCTAGTCTTACGCTGCGAAGGCCGCACTTTTATCGCCGGCGCCGACATCACCGAATTCGGCAAGCCGCCTCAGGGCCCGGGCCTGCCCGAAGTACTCGGCGCTATTGAAAACTCAGTCAAGCCTGTGATTGCCGCTATTCACGGTACCGCGTTGGGCGGTGGCTTCGAAGTGTCTCTTGCTTGCCACTACCGCTGTGCGATCGCCTCGGCGAAAGTAGGCTTGCCCGAAGTAAAGCTCGGCTTGCTTCCTGGTGCAGGCGGCACGCAGCGGGTTCCGCGTATCGCAGGCGTAAAAGTTGCGCTAGATATGATTACCTCGGGTAACCCGATTGCAGCAGAGAAAGCGAAGGCTCTCAATCTGATCGACGAGGTAGTTGCGGGCGATGACGTGCAGGCTGGCGCGATTGCCTACGCAAAAGAGCTTGTTGCATCCGGTGCGCCGCTTAAGCGCATCCGCGATATAACAATCGATCCTGCGACTGTTGAGCCAGGTTTCTTCGAGGCTGCACGCAAGCAGCTTGCTGCGAGAGCGCGCGGGCAGATCGCCCCAGATCGTATCGTTTCTTGCATCGAAGCGGCGGTAGGTCAATCGATGGACGCAGGCCTGGACCGTGAGCGAGAACTCTTTATGGAATTGGTGACCTCGCCCGAATCTGCCGCAATGCGCCATATTTTCTTCGCCGAGCGTCAGGCTGCAAAAATCAAAGATCTGCCACGAGACACGCCTTTGCGTGAGGTAAAGAAAGTCGCAGTCATTGGCGGCGGAACCATGGGTGGCGGCATCGCCATGTGTTTCGCGAACGTTGGTATTCAGGTTGTCATGGTCGAGATTAATGACGAGGCGCTCGCACGAGGTCTCGGCATTATCGAGAAAAACTACGCAATCACAATGAAGAAAGGCAAGCTCACCGAGGCACAGGTCGCTCAGTGTATGGGTGCCATAAGCGGCACAACAGACTATGCCGACCTTGCCGACGTAGACATGATTATCGAGGCGGTATTCGAAAACCTAGAGCTCAAGAAAGAAATTTTCGCCAAGCTCGATGCTGTTTGTAAGCCCGGCGCAATTCTTGCGAGCAACACCTCTTACCAAGATATCGATGCTATTGCAGCCGCGACTAAGCGCCCGCAAGACGTCCTCGGCATGCACTTTTTCAGTCCGGCCAATGTGATGAAACTGCTAGAGGTTGTGCGCGGCGAGAAGACCGCAGACGACGCGCTTGCCACTGCCATGGCGATTGGTAAGAAAATCGGCAAGGTGTGTGCGCTGTCGCGGGTCTGCTACGGCTTTATAGGCAACCGCATGCTAGGAGGCTATGGCCGCGAGTCGCAGATGTTACTGCTCGATGGCTGCACACCGGCAAAGGTTGACGCTGCGCTCGAAGGGTTTGGCATGGCAATGGGGCCACTCGCGATGGGCGACCTCGCCGGACTCGACGTTGGCTACAAAGCGCGCGAAGGCCGCACAGATCTGCCCAACGATCCTAAGCTCTACCGAATGGGCACTGTCCTGGTAGAGATGGATCGTTTCGGACAAAAAACTGGCGCAGGATTCTATAAATACGATCCCGCGACACGTGCTCGCCTGAACGATCCTGAGATCGAAGCGCTGATCAAATCAGAAGCGGCTGCCTTGGGTGTTGAGCAGCGTGAGGTAAGCGACCAGGAAATACTGGAGCGCTGTCTGTATCCGCTGATTAACGAAGGCGCGCTTATCCTCGAAGAGGGCATTGCGCAGCGGCCAAGCGATATCGATGTTGTGTATGTGTTCGGCTATGCTTTCCCAGCGCCCAAAGGCGGCCCAATGCACTATGCCGATCATGTAGGTCTTAAAAACGTCTACGACAAGATTTGTGAATTCCGCGATCGCTACGGCGAAGAGTATTGGAAGCCGGCGCCTCTGCTCGAAAAATTGGCGAAAGAAGGCAAGACGTTCGCGCAGTGGGGAGCCGAGCAGGAGTAATCTCTGCGCTGAATCTTAACGGTGGTGCGGCGCTTGAATTCGCCGCTCCGCCCCTCTTTTCGAGACAGGCCAGGAGGTCATCATGCTCTCATTTGAAACCACTACACCGGGCGGTCCTCTCGTCCCCGTCGAATCTGAAATCCCGCAGCCGCAAGGGTCCGAAGTGATCGTTAAAATGCTCGCCTGTGGCGTGTGTCATTCCGATATACACATGCACGATGGAGTCTTCGATCTAGGTCACCAGAAGCAGCTCGAAGTTGGGCGTCCAGGTATGGTCTTGGGTCACGAAATATTCGGTGAAGTCGTTGCCGTCGGGCCAGAATCTGAAGGCGCTGCAATTGGTGATCGCCGAGTAGTTTATCCCTGGATAGGCTGCGGCGAATGCGCCTCGTGTTTGCGCGGCGACGAAAACCTTTGTACACCGGGTCGCGCGTTAGGCATCGCTGCCAAAGGCGGCTTTGCCGAATACGTGTCGGTGCCTCACTCGCGCTATCTCTTCGACAAGGGGGATGTAAGCGACAGCCTCGCGGCGACTTATGCCTGCTCCGGTCTCACGGCCTATAGTGCGCTGAACAAGCTAGGCGAAGTAGGCAAGGGCGATGAGGTAGTTATTATAGGCGCAGGCGGCGTTGGCATGATGGCGATACAGATCGCGCTCTCAAAAGGTTTGGATCCTATTGTTGTCGACATCGACGAAGCTAAACTCGCGTCAGCCAAAGCGTTGGGTGTTACGCGTACGTTCAATTCGAGCGATCCACAATCGGGCAAAGAGATTCGTAAGTCGACCGGCGGCGCCTACGCGGTGCTCGATTTCGTTGGCGCTGAAGCCTCGGTTAATTATGGGCTTGGCTGCCTTCGTAAAGGCGGCATGATTATCATTATTGGCTTGTACGGCGGATCACTGAATATTCCCATTCCTTTCTTGCCGATGAATGCGCGCATTATTCAGGGTAGTTATGTTGGCACGCTCAAAGACATGGGCGAGCTTATGGAGTTGGTGCGAGCGGGAAAAATCGATCCGATCGAAATTCATGAGCGCCCATTGGCCGAAGCCGAGGCGGCGCTTGCCGACCTCAAAGCGGGCAAGGTGCGCGGTCGTCAGGTGTTAGTCAATAACTAGCAGAAAGAACACAGTAGAGGAGTAAAAAGGTGCAAGCGATTGCTCACTTAGAGGATTTCAGACAAGAAACACGCGCGTGGCTCGAGGCTAACTGCCCAGCGTCTATGCGCACGCCTATGGTCGACGCTGAGGTGGTTTGGGGTGGTCGTAATCCGACTTTCGTCAACCCAGAAAGTAAACTGTGGCTCGAGCGAATGGCAGAAAAGGGGTGGACGACGCCAACTTGGCCGGCCGAATACGGTGGCGGCGGATTGAGCAAAGACGAGTCGATGGTCCTCGCTCAAGAAATGTCGCGAATAAATGCGCGTCCGCCGCTTAATAGCTTCGGTATTAGTATGCTCGGTCCAGTTCTCCTTGAGTCTGGCACGCATGAACAGAAGAGTGAGCATATTCCTAAAATCGTCCGCGGTGAGATACGCTGGTGTCAGGGATATTCTGAGCCCGGTTCAGGGTCTGATCTCGCGAGCTTAAATACTAAGGCAGTTCTCGACGGCGATGACTATGTGATCAATGGCTCCAAAGTATGGACCTCGTATGCCGACAAAGCAGACTGGATTTTTTGCCTAGTACGCACCGATAGCGACGTGCCAAAGCATGCAGGCATCAGCTTTATCCTCTTCGATATGGACACGCCGGGCGTAACGACCAAGCCTATTCAGCTTATTAGCGGTATGTCGCCTTTTTGTGAAACCTTCTTCGATGATGCGCGCGCGAAAGCTGCCAACCTTGTCGGCGGTCTTAACAACGGCTGGGCAATCGCTAAGCGTCTTTTGCAGCACGAACGCACGATGATATCGGGCTTCGGATTAGCGGGTAGTCAGGGTGATCGTGGCGGAACCACGTCGACTATGGACAGCGTCGAACGCGCAGCCATGCACTACCGCGGGGATACCGACAAGATCTCCGATCCGGGTCTTCGCGACGAGATTGCGAAGTTCAAAATTGATAGCGCAGCCTTCGCGCTGACCTCGCAGCGCTCGACCGAAGAATCAAAGCAGGGTCAAGGCCCCAATGCGACATCGTCGATGCTCAAAAACTACGGCTGTGAGCTCAATAAGCGCCGATACGAGTTACTCCTTTCATCCCTCGGTAGCCAAGCGCTAGGCTGGGAAGGGGAGGGTTTTGCGTCAGACGAGATCGCCGTGACACGCGAGTGGCTGCGATCGAAAGCGAACTCGATCGAAGGCGGCACCTCTGAGGTTCAGCTCAATGTGATCGCGAAGCGTGTTCTTGGCCTGCCAGACATGCTTAGTCTGGTGCAGAAATAGTTTGTTAACTCGGTGGCAATAATCGCCGAGCGAGAGAGAGAATTATGAGTTTAGTATTAAGCGAAGATCAGCAGTTATTGAAAGACTCGGCGAAGGCCTTCGTCGACCAGAACGCGCCAGTGTCGGTGCTGCGTGGTCTGCGCGACAGTAAAGACGCGCAAGGCTACGACCAAAACCTCTGGCGACAGATGCTCGAATTGGGCTGGGCCGGCATGGCGATTCCCGAAGCCTATGGCGGGTTTGAATTCGGCTACGGCGGCCTCGGCGTAGTACTCGAAGAGTCGGGACGCACGCTTGTGAGCTCGCCATTAATCGCTACCGTCCTTCTCGGCGCGTCGGCGATCAACGAGCTTGGTTCGGACGCGCAGAAAAGCGAGTTTTTACCCCAGGTCGTCAGCGGCGAATTGTTGCTTGCGCTTGCTATAGACGAGAAGCCGCATCATCGTCCGTGCCGAATCGAAACCTCTGCCGTTAAATCTGGTGAGGGCTATGTTCTCAACGGATGTAAAACTTTTGTGCTCGATGGCCATATAGCAAACAAGCTTGTTGTTGTTGCTCGAACCTCAGGGGCAATCGACGACGAGGCAGGGTTAAGCGTATTTTTGGTCGATGCCGCTGCAGAAGGCGTGTCGATAAATCGCAGCTGGATGGTCGACAGCCGTAATTCGGCGATGCTAAGCCTCATTAATGTAAAGGTTGGAGCCGATGCGCTTTTAGGTGCTGAAGGCGGTGCCTATACTAGCCTAACTCGCGTTCTAGATATTGGCCGCATCGGCGTTGCCGCCGAGATGCTCGGTAGCATGCAGCAAGCGTTCGAAATAACCCTCGACTATTTAAAACAGCGCGAACAATTTGGCGTACTCATCGGGTCTTTTCAGGGTCTGCAACACCGCGCAGCCGAAATGTATTCCGAGATCGAACTGTGTAAGTCTGCAGTCCGCGCCGCACTGGCTGCGCTCGACGATGCCGACAAAACTGATGCTGATATCGCGGAATTTGCCAGTATTGCCAAGGCTAAACTTAGCGAAGTGGCAACGCTTGTGAGCAACGAAGCGGTACAGATGCATGGCGGCATTGGCATGACTGACGAATACGACATCGGTTTTTATATGAAGCGTGCGCGTGTTGCCGCGGCTTTCTTGGGCGATGCGCTTTTCCATCGTGAGCGTTACGCGAGCCTCAATGGGTTCTAAAAAAGGGATGGCACCATGACAATGGACGAATCGGTTAACGTATTCGATGAGCCGCTCGAGCCTTGCGGGACGGATCCGGTAACGGGATTTTTCCGTGACGGCTGCTGTAACACCAATGAAGATGATCATGGCAGCCACACGGTGTGTGTGGCGGTGACCGACGAGTTTCTTAGCTACACGCGTTCGCAGGGCAATGACCTGAGTACGCCGGTTCCGGCGTTTGGTTTTCCGGGGCTTAAACAGGGAGACTCTTGGTGTCTGTGCGCGTCACGCTGGCTTGAGGCGCATGATGAGGGTAAAGCCCCGCGTGTTTTTCTTCGGCGCACTCATAAAAAGACGCTGAAGACCGTGGCTATGGACATCCTACGAAACTATGCAGTCGACCTAAGTTAGCGGGTAAGCTCATTTCGCTACCGCGTTTTACCGCGTAGCAAAAATGGATTCTAGTTGCGATGCTGAAGAGTAACACCTCAAGGATTCGCGGTTTCTCGTTGCTCTGTAAACGCGGCACGGTGTTCCTCGTTGCTCTTTCTGTAATCGTAAGCTGCTCTGTTGGTCAGCAGGTCAGGCCTCTTGATGATTCCGCGAGACTTGCTAGCGGATTCGAAGGCGGCGTTTTTTTACTCGATGGAGAATCGGGTGAATTTTTCGCCACAAGTGAGCAATGGCTTGTCCGCGCTGCCATTCCTGCATCTACTTTCAAAGTGTTTAGTTCGCTTGCCGCGCTGGAGTCAGGGGTCGTTGCTTCGACAGAACAAGTCATTCGCTTGCCGACATACAGTAGTACGCGTGAGGAAATCAACCGCGACCTCGATTTTGCCAGTGCATTCGCGCTATCGGCACTCCCTCACTATCAGCATTTGGTGCGCAAAATTGGCGCTACCAAAATGCAGTCCTATCTCGACAACGCCGATTACGGCAACCGATCGATGGGCGGGGGAGTCGATCAGTTTTGGATTGCGGGTGATCTGCGGATAACACCCCGCCAGCAGCTCGAATTTCTCCGCCGCCTCCATCGCTCTGAGCTACCTTTTCGGGATACAGTCATGGGACAGGTTCGACAGATAATGCAGCGCACTGAGCGTGGCGGAAACGTATTTGGTAAGACTGGCTGGGCTACCTCTGCAGAGGGCTTGCATACAGGTTGGTCGATAGGCTGGCTTGCGCGCGACCGAAAAGAGCCGCTCTACTTCGCCACGCTTTTACAAACAACCGAACCCGGCGACAGCTTCCTCGACATTCGCCTACTCTTATCGTTAGAGGCGTTAGACCAAGTCGAATCTCAACACTAAGCCGAGTCGGCTAGTAATATTTAGACTGCCAAGGGCATGACTTCGGGGGTAGACTGAGCGCCTCACGCGGAACTGTTTAGGCGCGGGCATCGAAGGCCCGCTTTTCTGGAGATATAGCAATGAATAACCCATTTACGTTAAAGAGTGTCTCTACTCTATGGCTAAGTATGGCGCTGCTGTCGAGCGCGGTGGCGCAAGTTCCCATTATTCAGCCGGGCGCGCCGGGTCAGCCGAGTCGGCAAATAACAATCGAAGAAGCTTCTAACCTTGCGGGCCTAAGTTATACCGATGCTGACGTAAAATTCATGCAGGGCATGATCATGCATCATTCTCAAGCACTGCAGATGGCCGAAATGGTCGAAATGCGTAGCTCTCGCGAAGCTATACAGCTAATGGCACTGCGTATTTCGCTTTCGCAGGAAGACGAGATAGTGATGATGGAAGAGTGGCTAGAAGCGCGTGATCTTCCCCGCGCTATGCCGATGGCAGACATGCAGGCAATGGCGTCTAATCACGAAATGATGCCGGGCATACTGACTGAGGCCGAGCTCGATGAGCTCGCTGGATTAACTAGTCAAGAATTCGACACGCGCTTTCTCCAATTAATGATCAAACACCATGAAGGCGCAATAACCATGGTCGATCGTCTGCTCGACCAGCCTGGCACGGCCCAGGACTCGGTGCTTTTCGCCTTTACTACTGATGTGACCTCAGACCAAACGAGCGAGATAGAGCGCATGAGCGCGATGCTTGCCGGATTCTCGCCCGACCCGCGAGTAAACCTCAAGCCAGGTTATGACGACGCGGGACAAGCAGCGCTCAATATGCGCTTGCTCGCGGCGCTGCCGAAACCTGATGGCTTTTTCGATCCAGCAAACCCGCAGGGGTTGCCAATGAGTCGCGCGCGTCCGCAGGTATTGCAATCGTCTCAGGCAGAAGAGGATGAAAGCGCAGCGGGCAACAGTACTGACGCTAACTCTACGGTCGAAACGCTGACCAATGCCGCAGACGAGGGCGTCGTTCCTGCTGATACTGAGGACGAAACGGCGGAGCCGCGCCCCAGTTTAATGAATTTTGCGAACACCGATTTAGTATTCGCAGGGGACGTCGTCGTAGCAGGTAATTATCATGGCTTTAACGCCTATGATATTTCCCTGCCGCGCGAGCCTAAGCTACTGAGCTCGGTCGTGTGTCCGGGCGGTCAAGGAGACGTGTCTGTTATTGGCAACCTGCTTATTATGTCGGTCGAACAAACTCGTGGTCGGTTAGACTGTGGCCTCCAAGGGGTTGCCGAGCCCGAAAGCGAAGAGCGTTTCCGCGGCATACGCATTTTCGATATAAGCGATTTTAGAATGCCAATTCAAGTGGGCGCGGTGCAGACCTGTCGCGGCTCACATACGCACACTGTGGTCACCGACCCCGACGATGCAGGCAATCTCTATATTTACGGCTCAGGCACAAGCTCTGTCCGTCCCGGTGAAGAATTGGACGGCTGCTATGACGAGTCGCCATTCGAGAATCCAGAGTCGGCGCTTTTTCGCATCGATGTCATTCAAATTCCAGTTAACGATCCTGCATCGGCGCGTGTAGTGAATCGGCCGACTGTATTCTCAGACCCTGCGTCGGGCGTTATCGCCGGTCTATGGGAAGGCGGGGATCATGGCCCTGGCACTCAGACAACTCGCGAGACGAATCAATGTCACGACATTACTGCCTACCCCGAAGTGGGTCTTGCGGCGGGCGCCTGCTCGGGTAATGGCATCCTGTTGGATATTTCAGATCCTGTGAATCCGACGCGTGTCGCCGAGGTAATAGACCCCGGTTTCGCCTACTGGCATTCGGCGACTTTTAGTAACGACGGGCGCAAAGTGGTGTTCACGGACGAGTGGGGCGGTGGCTCTCGGCCGCGCTGCCGCGCGTCTGATCCGATCACCTGGGGCGCCGATGCCATCTACGACATAGTCGACAACGAGATGCAGTTTCGCAGCTATTTTAAAATGCCAGCCCCGCAAACCGATCAAGAAAACTGCGTCGCCCACAACGGTTCACTCATCCCTGTCCCCGGCCGCGACATCATGGTTCAGGCGTGGTATCAGGGAGGGATTTCGGTTTTCGATTTTAGCGACTCTTCCAACCCACAAGAGATTGCATTCTTCGACCGCGGGCCTGTTGATGCCGAGGAACTTATTCTCGGTGGTTACTGGTCGGCTTATTGGTTCGAAGGGCTGATATACGGCACAGAAATCGCGCGCGGTTTCGATGTGCTCGAGCTCATGCCGAGTGACTATTTGAGCGAGAACGAAATTGCGGCCGCGTCATTGCGAAGCGCTGGCGGCACGTTTAACGCTCAGCGCCAGCAGCAACATATATGGCCAGCCGAACCCGTTGTCGCTCTCGCGTATCTCGATCAGCTGCAGCGCAGCGAGGTGGTTTCGCCGGATAGGGCAACAGATCTAAGCAGTGCGTTAAGCGACGCACAAGATCGGCTTAATGAGGCCGTGAGCGACGAGCGAGTGGCTGGCAAGCTTAGGTCGTTGGCGGTGACCTTCGATACCGAGGCGGAGTCTCTGCGCGGTAGAACACGAGATCGTTTCGAAATGCTAAGCGATTCGCTAGAGGCGATTGCCGACAGGCTTTAAAGATTATTCAGGAGTTAAAAATATGAGTCTCACTCCTTTTCATATCGCTGTGCAAGTGCGTGACATTGACGAAGCGCGGGAATTTTATGGCTATAAGATGGGCTTGTCTGAAGGTCGGAGCGCTTCTGACTGGATAGATTTTGACATGTTTGGGCATCAGTTTGTTGTCCATCTAAATCGTGAACTTGGCCCTGATGGATCAGTACGCAGCATAGCCAACGCCGTCGATGGTCAGGGTGTGCCTGTTCCACATTGTGGCGTTGTGCTTGCGTTCGATGATTGGGAGCGTTTCGCCGATCAGGCCAGAGGATTCGTTGACGAATTTGTGATCGAGCCGTATGTCAGGTTTGCGGGCGAGGTCGGAGAGCAAGGGACTATGTTTTTCTGCGACCCCAGCGGCAATGCGCTCGAATTTAAAGGATTTAAAGATATTGCTTCGCAACTCTTTGCGAAGTAATTCACACGGAGAGAGCCCGAATGATCGTCGACATATTAAAAGCGATAATCGAACTCGGGCTGCCATTAGCCTTGCTAAGTTGACTCATTTTTATACGCTTGTTTATCAGCGGTGAGCTAGATCGACAGTCGGATCGCAAAGGAATAGAACGCGGCGTTAAAAAGATCAAAGCGTCATTTAAGGATGAGAAGAAACGGACATTCGCCGAAAAATCCAAGACCGACCTAGTGTTCGAGAAGTGGATGTATTTTGGGAGTGGATTCTACGGTTTGGCAGCACTCTGGACATTAGTAGTTATTGAGGTCAGTGAGCTAATCGGCTTTGTCTTTAATTTCCCCGGCCTCGATGCGCTTTTCGGTGATGGGTTAATTGCCTTCCTATTCAATTTAGCTATGAACCAACTGAGTAATCTGATCAGTGCGTTTATGTGGTTCAGCTATTGGGATGGCTCTATGCTCATCTGGGTATTGGTTGCGTACGCAGGTTACCTTGCGGGTATTGAAGCCGCGCGGCGTAACCTACAAGTATCGAAAGAAGCGCTCCTCGAACGCGTGAGACGCAAGCCGAGCGACTAGGCTAAGCGGCCACTTTCTGCTCACTAGACAGCCCGACTTCCTTCGCGAGTAACTCATAAGAGCGTAATCGAGCGCGATGGTCATGCACGATAGTCACGAGCATTATTTCGTCAACACCAAATTCTTTAGAAAGCGATTCGAGTTTTGCCTTCACTTGCGCCGGTGTTCCAACGGCGCGCTTTTCTTGGTTCGAACGGATAAGGGCTAGCTCGCTGGCTGCGTAAGGATAGTCGCGTGCTTCCTCGGGCGTAGGGAAAGGCCCCGGATTGCCCCGCAGCAGACGGATATACCAGAGGTCGCGACTGCTCGCCAGACGCTTCGCTTCTTCCTCAGTATCGGCGCAGACTGCGAACAGTGACAGGCAAGTATGCGGTTTGTCGAGGTTTGGCCCCGGCTTAAAGCGAGCGCGATAAATATCGAAAATATCTGGGCTAATATTCGGATTTATAAAATACGCGAAGTTATAGGGAAGACCTGCAAGTCCTGCAAGCGTTGCACTATCGTCGCTGGAGCCTAGCATCCACATTTCAGGCGGCACCTCGGTTTTGGGAAATGCGCGCGCATTCTCCATGCCAGGCGTGGGAGGGTCGGTGTCGTTTAACAGAGCCTGCAGGTCTGCGATCATGTTGGGGAAATGCTCGGGCCCCACGCGCGACCCATAGCGGATCGCGGCGGCGGTGAACGGGTCTGTGCCCGGTGCGCGCCCAACACCAAGGTCGATACGGTTTGGGTAAAGCGTCTGCAAGAGTTTGAAATTCTCGGCAACTTTATAGGGGCTGTAGTGGGGCAACATGACGCCTCCCGAGCCTAGCCTTATCTGCGTGGTTTCAGCGCCTAAGCGGCCAAGCAATACCTCCGGCGAGCAACCGGCAAGCGCGCCGGAGGCGTGATGCTCAGACACCCAGTAGCGATGGTAGCCTAGATTGTCGACGTGCCCCGCCAGCTCGATTGTCTCCTGCAAAGCAGCAAAGGGCGTGCTGCCAGCACGGACGGGAGATTGATCGAGAACCGATAATGTCAATGTCATAACTAGTCTACTATTGCCTGATAGATGCCGTTGCGCAGGGTGATGTGGTCGTCGAGCCCGGTAGCTGGAATAATCTGCGTGAGATAAACCACGACTAGGTCCTCTACCGGATCTACCCAATAGGTTGAATGATACGCGCCGCCCCAGGCGTATTCACCCTTCGAACCGAGTGTCCCGCGCAAGCCTACGTCTGTCGCTATAGAGAAGCCTAGGCCGAAACCTTGCCCTGGTCGAAACTCAATCGCGCCCAGGTGATCCGTGGTCATGAGTTCGATTGTCTTGCGAGACACCAAGCGATCGCCATTGAATTCGCCGCCATTTAACGTCATCTGTAAAAACTTAGCGTAGTCGCTTGCTGTTGAAAGCAAGCCGGCGCCTCCTGAGAAACTCTGCCGTGGCCCATCGGCATAGAGCCCTTGGCTCTGCATACCATTGGTTTCAGGAATCGCTTCGATACCCCCTTCCTGTTTGGGACGGTAAACAGTGGCGAGGCGATCGCGTTTGGCCGCGGGCAAATAGAAATGCGTGTCGTTCATCCCTAAAGGCTCGAAAATATTGTTGGCGAAAAAGTCAGCGAGAGTCTCGCCGCTGACGACTTCGACGACCGCACCGAGGATGTCGGTGTTGTAGCCGTAGATCCAACTCTCACCCGGATGCGCGTCGAGTGGCAGCGCTGCCATGCGCGCTATTGTTTCTCGGACGGGCTCTTCGCGGTCGGCGAAATACCAGCCCTGCATGTTTGCCCGTTGCCATTCTGCTGCGCTGCGTCCCGTTCCGTAACTCATGCCGCCTGTGTGCGTGAGCAGATGGCGTAAAGTGATTTCATTTCGGGCAGGCTGGAGTGTGTAGCCGCCGGAGTCGTCCGAGACTGCGACCTGCATGTTGCTCCATTCGGGCAGGTATTTTGATAGAGGCTGGTTAATATCGAGAAGCCCGCGTTCCTGCAGCATCATAATCGCAAGGCTGGTAATCGCTTTGGTTTGCGACGCGATTCGAAAGATAGAATCGGTGTTCATTGCGACGCCCCGAGCGACATCCTGCATGCCATTCGCTTCGTGCGCGACGACCTCGCCGTGACGCAAAACAATATAGACTTGACCGGCGAGGCGACTGTCTTCGTTGTAGCGCTCAAGATTGTTGTCCAGCAGAGCGAGGCGTTCACCCGACATGCCAACGCGCTCTGCCACGATGGGTGAGTCGGCTAGCGCGATAGAGGGAAGGGTAGACGATACGAAAGCCGATACGGCACCGAGGACAAAAAGCGCTAGCGCGCTTCCATTGTTTCGCAGATGATGTGTATAAGGCATAGCGAGGCTCCTAAGCTGTTATTTTTCTTGCTCTGATTCTCATGTTCGATTATTGACCGCGCGCCGAAACAAATCAATCAAGCGTAGATGCCGATGCCTAGCCTTCTTGACAGGCATAGAACGAGCCTTCATGATTGCTCCATGAATTTTTCCTCGCACAGCAATGCTCCCTTCCGCCTTGTCCAAGGTTGGCGCCGCTCAATGGGTCGCCGGTAATATAGTACTGGCCGCCCGAAGTAGTGGCAGCCGTTTGTGCTCCTGTTCGTCCTTCTGTTAGTTCTAGTAGGTCTTTCATCTTAGCCACTGCTTCTGCGGTCAGTCCGTTTCGTTACTCATGTAACAAATCGATTGAGCCAATTTGAGCCAAATTAGGCCAAATTAAGCCAGATTTTGAGAGGCAAGGAATAAACAATGACTAAACCAATAACGAATACCTTGACGAATCTCGGTAAAGGCGAACGCTACTTGCGCTATACATGTGGCAGTGGCGTAGGGATCACTCGCACAGCGA
>Ga0209600_1000029_pt1 | contig 98637 bp, 86 predicted proteins | sample COGITO_mtgs_1104_FD_185518 | JGI IMG/M metagenome (GOLD analysis project Ga0209600, IMG submission 185518) | Pelagic marine microbial communities from North Sea - COGITO_mtgs_110421 (SPAdes) (version 2) | ecosystem: Environmental > Aquatic > Marine > Epipelagic ... | reverse complement strand
CCAATTCAGTCGGCATTGACAAACTTGTTGTCAGGCCCTAGAACTAAAGCGTTTGATGTTGAAAATGATTTAACGGTATTTCGAGGAAACTTATCTAACACTGATACATTTAAATTTACTACTAACGCTTATACATATACCGTTAAATATAATGAAGGTGTTGCAGTAAGTACGTGGGGGGAGGTTATTGCCGAGACGCTTGCAGTGGGCTGGAGCCCTAATGATATTTTACCACAATCATATAGAACCCAAAACGCTAAACTTCTATTTTTAAAAAGTGCACGAGATCAAAATGGCCAGAATCAAATTAGTGTAGGGGATCAATTAGAATATAATAATGTTACATATAATGTTAAGACAGTTAATAGTGATAGTACAAGCTTGCCAGTGTTTGATGACTATGTTGAAACTGTTCCTGCATTGCCACTTAATATTGACGATGATGCTGATATTACTGTTAACAAAATAACATTAACCGATAGATACGAAGGCGGGCGCTTTATTGTAAGCTATAATCGTGCATTTTTCTCGGCTGGAGATATAATAACAGAAATTGAAGATGAAGAAGGGGGTTTGTCAGAAACCGATACCAATTTTCCATATAAAGTGGTTGAAGAAGAGTTTAATATTGATACTAATGAAAAGTCTTTTAAGTTAGAATCGGTTTCAAACGTTGGCGTATATTTTAACGGTGCAGGTAAGAATCAACTTATTTTTACACGAAAAAAAGGTGTTACAAAAAGTAATTTCTTAAATATTAATGAGCCTGAAATCCGTTATGAAGGTGATATATTAGAAAATAGAACCAATATCTTAGGTATTGGTATTGATAATCCTTTAAAAACTTATCTAGATATAATTAACAATAATATTATTAATGACTCTAGTAAGTTTAAAAATGCATTATACAAAAGTGAAGAGAATCGGTTTTTAAATCGTGGTAATTCAACGATAAGTGTTGAAGGTGTTTTGCGTTATACTGATCCAGCTAGCACAATTGGGCTTCAAAATAATCCAGATGAGCTGGGAGATGGCGCACCAGGTCCATATCTTATTCAGTCGTTAAGTCCAGATGTACTGTCGCGCGCATTTTCTACATTTACAGGTGTTTGGATTGAAGATTCCGCCATTAATGCGATAGTAGTTGATTCACCTAACATTGAAGTTGCTAAAGTTGGCACACTAGCATTTGAAGATGATGTTCGACTTGACCTTGAAACAGATCAAATTGACGGAGCGTCATCACCATCTGGTAGTATTAACGACCCTGGTTTTGTAGCGGGGCAGACAAATGGATCTAACGACGGATTCACTCACAAGATGAAAGTTATTGTAGATGAAATTGACGAAGATGAAATTGGTCAATTTCAATTAAATGGTACGATTGATACCGATGTATTTGAGCTACAAGTGTTTGTTAGGCAGCTCGATGACAGTTGGTTGGCATCAGGGCCATACGAATTTTCACACAATGGAACACAGTGGCAATTAACTGATACTGATACTACTACAATTCTTGCAAAGAAAACTATTACGCTTGCAGACGCACCTTATCCGTGGAAAGTTGATAAATGGACAGACGACGTGGACGTTGAAATTGCTGCCTTCCCAACTTTTGGTGATTTCAAAGATATGGCATCACCTCCACAAGATTTGGAAACAATTAAATCAACTTATTATATTCTTGTTAAAAAAGAAGAAGACGTTTGATATTACACAATCGTTTCTAATGGTATAAAAAAGTTCCCTTCGGTCGTTTCTGATACAACGTTGTTATCGCTTTTTATTGATGTAAAGCCTTTAAATTTAACTATAGTATCATAAGACAGTAGTAGAGAGCCAGGATTATATGTCTTTGGGCGTGTTATAGTAATACCATCACCGTGAATATTTAGTGCGTTGAACTGTAACTCACATCGTACTTGCGAATCAGGACTGTCTTCAGTGTTCTGAAAGCTTAATACTGAAAGACCTGTTTCTGGTCGTGTTCTTTGTCCACTACCTGTACCAGCGAACGGAGGATTTGTATCAGAAGGGCGGAAACATTCGTACTTACTTAATGCAACATCTTGATAATTTGCAATCGTAAATACTGTAGAAGCACCTAACGTTGCCGTGGGGGCGTTACTTAGTGTTAGTGTGGTTGTTCCATCGTTGTTGTCGTCGACGCCGGTAATTGTTGTATCGGCCACGATCAGACCTTGCGCAGCATCATACGTAATGTTTAAATCTAATAAATCGCTTGAATCAAGTATGTTACCCCCGTATTCTAAAATACTACTTGTAGAGACATCAACGTCGAGCTCGCCGGGGTCGCCAGCAGCAATAAAATCTCTTTGCCCTGCAATTTTTGCTTGAATTAAGCTTACAGCTGGACTTTCGTCTGCATCTTTAAAGAGACAGAAGTTATCCATTGCTAAATTATCAACGCCTGACTGATTATATAAAAAGATTCTTATCGAATCGCCATCGTTATGTATTAAACCGCCAGCGTCTGTAATTCCATCAACGGTTTTACCGCCAGTGGTGAGCCCTGCAGTCTTAAATGAAATTGGATCAACATCTCTAATTTGTACCCAATTTACATCATTATCAAAAAATTCACTTGTATCAGCAGCGTTAAATACTACTGCGTCCCCACCTCTAAATTTAGTACCATTTGCAAATACATTTTCAATTGTGAAATCAGGTGGGTTGGTGCCCTGGTTAATGTGAGTGAGTGTACCGATTGATCTTAAACCACGATGCTCAATAAAAGTAATTGTATTTAAACCTTGGATTAACTGAGTAGTGTCTATTTTTTCTGTAAGAACAACGATGGCTGGTGTAGTGCCTTGTGTGAAGCGCACTGATCGTTCAGGAATTTCTTTTACATATATAGCGTTTCCATTTATTGATTTAATACCATCAATATAATTACCCACCTCAATATTCGTATCGTCCTCTAATATTAAAACATTAGAGTTTTCAGATATATCTGTATCTAGTATATCCTCCGTATATTTTTTAATATCTTTAAAGTTTTTAGGTGGCTGATAATTAATCTGAATGGGACCATCAATAATTAAATCTTTATAGTCTGCTTCTAATATTCCACCAACACGATCTTCTATATTTTCATATGGAGAATCAACTGTGTTTACTTCTAAATAACTCCCTTGAGCTTTTAATGTTTGAGCGTATTTAGTTTTATAAATCGATGGATTTTCACTAAAATCTTTTTCAGGTGGATACAAGTAGTTTTTAGCTAAGTATTGATCCCACTCTCTTAGAATAGAAAATGTCTTATCACCTTGTATATCGCCGATGATAAACACTCCGATTTGAATTTCATAATGTTTAAATGGTTCTAAAATATGACCGTCAATGGGATAAGCGAATTGTGTTGTGGCGCCAGGCTCGAATGATGCGTCTATTATTCTAATATCAGTTTCTGGATCAATTAATATTAATCTAACGTATAAGCTAGTTGATACTCTAGGTCCTCTTACGTAAGTGGTCTTACTCCCGTGTGCGTAATATCCTTTATACAGAATAAAAGAGGAGTGATCTGACTCATTGTTATTTTTTATTTTTGGATCGATTGATTGCGAACCATAATTAAATGAACCATTTGACCAATAGTTATCAGACATATCTGGCTTAACGGTCGGGCTGTCAAAAATATCATCAAATGTAACAGTAGGAGAGTCTTCGTTAAAAATTGCCGATATATCAAAGGGAGTCGCGCTTACATCTAGTTCGTCTTTAAAGCCGGCTGGAAGTGTATCATTATCTAGAGCATAATACTTTGCTGCAAGACCCGTGCCACCCACATAAGACGTATCGTTAAAAACTAATTTATAATCATCATATATGTTTTTGAATGTTTGATATTCACCGTCATATGGCAGGCTAGCAAGTCTTGTATCAAAGGCTTGCGCTGGATCAAATGTGGTGCCTGATATACCAATTAATGGCGCGATGTCGTCAATAGTAAATTTTATACCTTCACCACCATACTGTGACAACAGATTTGTAACAGCGGCGCTCTTATTTGAAACATCTGCAAGCTTGTTACTTAATAATAATCCTCTTGTTTTGAATAAACTCATAATCTTATTTATACAAGTTTTTATTTTTGAAACTCAAAAGGTCCCCTTTACTTTAGGCGAAAGAGGGAAAGACCTTTAAAGAAGTCTCAAGCGCCATCACCACGCAAAGGTGGGATAGGACGATCGTGAGCTCATAATTATTCAGTCAAGAACTCTGGATCGCCAGGAGCTGCTTGAAGAATTGTAAACTTCTTAGGCTGAAGTTCTTCTGGTACTTCCTTCTGTAAGAATACTGAGAGAATACCATCAGTAATACTAACGTGTTCTACTCGAATGTGCTCAGCAAGATCAAATTGCTTCTTGAACTTACGTGTAGCAATACCCTTATGGATATATTCTTTATCGCCATTGAGCGATACATTATCACCTTCAATCGTAAGGATACTCTTTTCGAGTGTTACGTCAAGGTCTTTGTCATTGAAACCAGCAACAGCTAGTGCGATTTCAAAACTCGTATCGCTGTGCTTCACTACATTGTGAGGCGGATAAGCCGAGTTGTTTGATTGAGTGCTTTCAAGTCTATCAAAGATAGAATCAAAACCAATTGTCCACGAACGTGGGATTGTGTATTGTGTCATTTATTGTTCCTCCTATTAGGCAGGGTTATGTTGTTGTGAGACCCCGAGGGCGTCTCATTTAAAGTAACAGCGTGTTACCTTAAAAGTTTATTTGTAGATAAGGTCGTGCATCATACTTTTTCTTATTCCTCTTCTAAGTATTGATCTGGGAATTGCTCCTTGTGTGCTGTAAGCATTTCTTCTTCAGTGTCAAACTCTTGAACAATAGCATCGTCCCGATAGGAGACAACTTGACCTTCCATTAGGCAGACCGCTGTTGAGTTAATGATATAACAACCAGATGTTTTGTTTTCTATAGCCATTTTATAGTGGGCCTCCGTCTAAGACTACCCAGTTGTAGTTATTGATAAGGGAAATTCTAGCATTGTTACCAGCCGTAGTGGTAACTTTGCTTAGGTTGAATCTTGGACTTTGAGCTAATCCAGAAGTTGGTAAATTTGCTTCCCAGTTAATGAGCAATGCGTCATAATCAGTTCCTTGATTTGGGACACCATTGGCAGTGTTGGTTAAACCGTCTGTAACATTGAGACCATTAATACTAATATTTGTTTCTAGTCCAACAATATCAGTAAGACCAAAACACCTAACAAAAATTGCAGTCATACGACGGACATTAGAAGTATCCCAAGTTGACACATCAAGGCTTTGGAGACTTTGGCAGTCATAAAAAACCGAAGTTATCTGAAGTGCGTTGGATGTAACAAAATTGTCTGGCAATAATAATGTTTCTAGAGATGTACACCCCCTAAATGCATTAACAAAATAACCTACATTGGATGTATCCCAGTTACTTAAAACCAAAGTAGTGAGACTATTACAACCTTGGAACATCGAATTAATAATAGTAACGTTTGATGTATCAAGAGTGCTTACGTTTGCGCTTGATAAAGAAATACAATCAGTAAACATACCAGTAAGATCTGTCACACTGGAAGTATCAGTCTTTCCAGCATTAAAACTCACCAAGTTTTGGCAATTACGGAACATATTTGATAGATCAACATATCCAAGCGTTCCAAGATTCTCTACTGAAACTATATTTTGATTTGAAGAAAGTATTATTTCGGGAGCAAATGTTCCGCTGACCCTTACCTGATATGTTCCAACCGAGCTATACTGCTTTGTTACTGTTCCTTCTCCCGGCCCCACAGTCAACGGATTACTTCCGTCTCCCCAATCTATAGTTGCATCGTAAACTTGGGCACTATCAAATCCCACTATAAGGTCTGAACCCAAAGAAGTATCGACAGTAAAGAGCAAGGGACCTGTCCAAAAAGTTTTATTTATTTCATTAGGAAAAGAATCCTGTGTTGGGTGTAGAAGTTTATGTCTACAATTAACATAGATTTCCTCACCTCTAACGCTCAGCCGAACACCATTTGTGCTAGTCGCCCATAGCGCAGTTTCTGCCCCACCTGGGTCAAGTGGAGCGTCGTCATATTGCCAGTATGGATTATTAGGTATATTTTGCCAAGCCATGTATATATGTTATTTATATCGAATTGAAATTACAGATTTGGTTTATTTCCATTTAGGACCGAAATATCTTACTGCATAATACATCGTTCGTGCTTTAGTTCTTCCAACTCCACATACCCGCATTGCTTCATAGAATATATCAGCTGCTTCTTTAGAGGTATATAAACACTTATCGTCATGAGCTTGTACACATAGAATATCGTGTACGACCGCTGCAGGTAGATATGTGTCAAATGGTGGAAAGGCTGACCAGAATACTTTAGGCACACTCGCTCCATCACTCTCAAACCCCTTAGGAACAGTGATAGAATCACCTGCCTTTGTATAGAATACCAAATCTTCTAGCAGTGTAACTGTACGAATGAATTTGTTACCATTAAAGTAACCTGAAACAGTTGCTTCAAGATCTGTCTTGAAATGTGCTTTCATTAAACGCTTTTAGTATTACCAATCGAATATTTCGATTCCAAATTCCACTCCGCTTTATCACGATGAGAAATAATCTTAATATGTCTTAGTGTAGTTTTATTTTTTGCTTGATCTAAATTTACTATATCCAGCAATCCCCAATCCGACAAAAGAGTTGTTATAGAGTTGCGTCGGCAGACATCTTCATTAGTTAAGTTTGATGGTTTGCCATCTAACATGAAGAGTTCTTTAAAGTGAACAATGAAATACCTACCTTGCTTGTGTAGAATATGACAACTCTGGAATAGTGTATTGCGATCCTTCTTTGAAGATATCCCTATTCGTGTAAGAGTTTCCTTAATCTTAAGAAAATCATCTGGTTCTTCTAGGGAGATCTCAAGCATTTGGCTTGGATCCCATTGCACTAATTCTTGTTCAATCATGAGAGTTTAATATTATAAGTTACATCGTTAAAGATCTATTTATAATATTAAACTCTTTCGCTTATGCCTTGCCTCCTTGATCTAAGCGCTTGCGTATTTCCCTTAGAGCTTCTTCAGTAAATAGCGAATATACCTGTTCAGCTTTCTCCTTTGAGTAGTTATACGTTTCTTGTATTGCCTTTAGATCTGCAGGATCTTTCAACTTCTTCGCCCATTTTGAAAATCGTTTTCTTGGACGAATAGCCGACTTAAGAAAATCATATTGCATTTTGGCTGGAAGCTGATGACGGATATTAAGCTCGTTAACAAGTAGGACAGTGTCATTGAACTGTGACAATCCACGATTAATTATGAATGGAACATACTGCTTAGACGGAGAGTCTGGATTAGTTAACTCTTCACCTTCATACGCTTTACAACCCTTTAAGAGGTTTGGGCTAGAAGTGTTGATACTCTTTAGAAAGTCAAATGGTGTTAGTTTGTCGGCCATAGTTTTTCAAAGTAATAGTGAACGAATGTCATAACAAACGAAATAAAAATACCGAACGCTGTAACGTGCCAATCACCAAACCAAATTCTACCCATAAGCGAGCATAGTACAATCGACAATATGCGCCAAACAATTACCTTTGTAGTTACTTCCATTGCGATGATGCCATGATTTCAGTTAAGCACGCTACGATATTCAATTCTCTATCACTTACAAATGCCGCCTTATATTGGTAGTCAGCTAAGATAAGAATAATACTCGGAATAGATTGACCTTCTGCGTAGTCATATAGAGAATCATATATCTTTCGAAAGATCACTGATGAATCAACGTCGGAATTATTTGTTACCCAACTGCGCATGCTCTTGAAGTCTCGTGTCTTGAGGTGCGAAATAAGCTGAGCAACGTTTTGATCAGACATGCCTACGAGAATATCTGGTGTGATTTCCCCTGATGCAGAATAGCGTTGGCATTCATTAAGTACGCGTCTCCAATCTGGAGCATAGCGCATAATAAGATCAGCAATCACTTTGTTATTATACTTAATGCCTTCTTCGTCAAGGATAGTCTGAAGGCGCTTCATGAACTGTCCAGCTAATTCAGCAAGTTGCTTCTTATTAGTATTGAACTCAATGACCGCACAACGCGAATGGAGAGGCTCAATGATACGATTCTTAAAATTGCATGTAAGGATAAATCGACAATTAGAGCTGAACTCCTCAATGAAGCCTCGCAGCGCTGGCTGCGTTGATGAAGCGTTTAAGTAATCAGCCTCGTCGAGAATAACCACTTTATATTTGCCACCATGTAATGACACAGTTGAGGCGAACTGTTTAATCTTCGAACGAAGAACATCAATGCCGCTCTCTTCAGATGAATTGATCAAGAGATACTCTAAATTTAACTCATTACATAGTGCTCGCGCGACTGTGGTCTTACCTAAACCAGCTGTGCCAGATAACAGCATATTATGCAATTCGCCGTGTTTAACAATTTCAGTGAATGTGGCCTTCAATGATTTTGGAAGGATACACTCTTCGATGCGGCTTGGTCGATGACGTTCGACCCATAAAAATTCGTTCATAATATATATTCTAACATTAATGCTTACACTTGTAAACTCAAAAAAAGATGAGCAGTTTATAAAGACTTGCTCAGGTCACCGTATCTACTCAGCAGCGACTTCTACTTCTTCAGCAGTATCTTCTTCGCCCTCACCCTCCTCAGAAGGTGCGTGGAATTCTACGAATGCGACGAGGCGATCGCGTAGTTGACCAACTGAGGATAGTTCCTCACCGCGGAATGCTCCACGTGTGGTACACGCGTCAATTACTTGCAGCGCAGCGGAAAAATCAGCGAGACTGATTTGTGGTTCATTTTGTGTTTCCGGGGTTTCCGGGGTTTCTACCTGTGTTTCTTCACTCATATTATTATGTATTTGTTTTGTTTGTTACGTAACGGATGTCTTCTCGAGAGCAATCCAATATTCGACTGGACTGTTATTTATACATTTCCAGTGCGAAATTAACTTAGAACTTACTGCAACTTGATAATCACCTGCAATTAGTTTTAGATTAGAAATTAGGAACTGGAAATCAAAGGCAGCTTCTGGATCATATGTTGAAGCGATCTCTTGTTGAAACATGTTCGAAGAGCTGTTGCTTGGATCCTTAACTTGTAAATAGAGTTTACTATCTCCTGCATTTGTTGTGATTGATACAACAGGGTGATTAAGCGCAGCACCTGCTTTGCGAATTTGATTAATGACTTCAGCTGATAGTTCAACATTGACTTCTCCTTCAGGCATATTAACACCACGCTCAGGAGACGTAAGGATAGACTTATCTGCATAGCGATATGTAAGCGATGTCAGATCTGATTTAATAGTCGCAGAGCTATCACCAAATTCAAACTCTGGATCCTCGATAAGAGAAAGCGCCGATAAGAATTCATTTAAGTCGTAAATGCCAATGTCCTTATCAAAAGTTTCTTGGACAATACACGAAGCCATAATATTCTTAACTTCTGCGATTGTAGATAACTTATTACCCTTTTCGATAACAAGGTTTGGATTAATAGCTGAAAAGTTCTTCAGCACCTCTAACGTTTCTTTACTAATTTTCATAATATATATTATATCTTGTTTTTGTTGTTTTGTAAATAACTAAATTCAAGCATAAACATCATACAACAAATAGCATGTGCTGAGTGATGAATGCCTGTCTCATCGTCATGTGTTTCACCTTTTTGAATAGCCCACATGTGTCGTTGAGCTGCAGCAAAATATCGTTCATTGAGATTCTCGAGTTCGAGCCAATTGTTTCTGTCGTACTTTTGAGCTCCATAGGTCAGTACCTTCGCAACATCGTCGAGCGCGTGTGGAGGTATCAGACTATAGTCTGGTTTGCAGTTGTCGTATTTTATTCCGTTCATGGTAGTGTATATTAAAAATGGTGCCTATTCCTCAGGCTCCCCCGAGGAATAGGACTTTTTCAGTTAGTTAGTTATGACTTGCGGTCTCCACCGCAAATTGTTAAAATGGTGCTTCTTCTTCTGGTGTAATTTCGCCCTCGATCACGATCTCTCCATCTTCAGTAAGTTGGCTCTCGTCAACCTTGGTGTAGAGGTCTAAGAACGCTGTACGCGTATCATCGTCGAAGCGACTGATGCACATTGAAATAGACTTTAATCGGTCCTCAAAGATAGAGTAAGTCTTAACGATGTGACATAGACGGCGAGTCGAGACGATATCATCTACACCGTCAGCTTCAAACGTCTTGCGAATAACATTCGACCAAGCTATAAGCTTATCAGCAAATTCTTCTGCTTCAACGCCGAACTTACTCATATGAGCCATAACGATTTTCTTCTCGATGACTGGAGTAGGAAATTCTTGATCAATCGCGCAGACGAATCGCTCAAGGAATGCATCGTCAATGATCGAAGCTGAAGTAAATCGGCCATCGTCTGAGCCACGACCCTTAGTATTGGCTGTAGCGATCACGTTAAAACCGGGGGCTGGGGCGATCACTTGACCAGTTTTCTTTAGCAGAACTGGATTGCCTTCAAGTACACCTTGTAGACACATGATCTTATTCGTAGCACGATCAATCTCGTCAATGAGGAGAACACATCCACGTTCCATCGCTTTGATGATTGGTCCTTTTTGAAAGACTGTTTCACCATTGATGAGGCGAAAGCCACCAATCAAATCATCTTCGTCAGTTTCAGGCGAGATTTGAACTCGAACATATTCACGCTTTGCTTTCGCGCAGGCTTGTTCGATCATCATTGTCTTACCGTTTCCAGAGAGTCCAGAGACGTACACTGGAAAGAAGAGATTCGACTTGAGAATCTTCATGATCGTATTGTACTCTCCCCACTTGATAAATGTTGGGTCCACAGCTGGAACATAGATCTCGTCGTCAGAGACAGAGGAGACTCCTCTAAGTTCGACGTGGTTTGCGATTGCTGTCGAAGGAGAAGGTTCTGCTGAAGGTGTTGGAGCAGAAGGTGCATCAAGAGTATAAACACCGCGAGAGAGTTTATACATTTTACGAATAACCTTGTAGGCATCGTTGTGGTCAATTCCAAGACCGTGTGCAATCTCGAGAATCTCTTGATTGCGGTAACTAAATTGCCCGCGAGATTTGAGGGCTTCTGTGAGGGATTTGTTTTTATTCATAATTTATACTAATTAACTGTTATAGATCTATTATACCATGTTGGGGAGATTTGTACAACTTTTTATATTATTGAATTGCATTGAGTTATACACTTTATACAAAAGGCTGCTAAAAAAGTGTGAAATTAAGCAATCAACTCTGCGAATTTGGTTAAGATGATGCGGCTTTGACGATTCTTAAGATTGTGCTTAGCGAAGTCTCGGGCAAGCTTTGTCTGTGCTGCGCGACTATCAGTTATGTCGACTGAATCAGAACCGAATTTGAATTCATCGTCCGAGATTCTAACATCACTTGGAAGCAAGAAATATGAGTCGTACCCTTTAGCATTATGCGCTACAGCGAAACCGTCTTTCTTGTATTTCCGAACTTTAGCACTTATATCGTCCCATTTAGAAGGTGACATCTCGGACAATTGCGTGCGGATTGTTCTGTTACACTGTGGAAGAAAGAATCCAATGAGGTTTGCTCCAGTTGTTTCAGATAAGATTTTAGTTAGGCGAGCGGTCATACCGCGTTTTGGTATATCGTATTGTTTGCCGTTGATATTCGTCAAGTACGATCGTGTGCGATAGCTAGCACCCTTTGGTTCGCAGCGATGAGAATCGCCGTCGCTGAGTATAATAACGTTTGTCTTTTGTACTGAGTATCGCTTATTAAACTTATTTACGATGTGATGTGCTGCTAGGAGAGTTGCGTCGAGAGGTGTGCCTCCAAGCCATTCGTATTGTGAGCAAGCATGTTGAGAAAAGTTAGAACCCGACAATAAGATCTGCTGTGAAACTTGTACAAAAGCTTTTTCATAGTCTGATTTTGACATTTTGCTTGAGAATAACTCGAAGATCATCGTGCCAGACATATCAAATTCGAGATCAGATTGACTATCGTCAAGATCACACTCTTGACGATAGTCAGAAGTAAAGCCATAAACTTCAAATGGTATGCCAACTCTCTTGCAGAAATGTACTAGATTAAGAGTGTGTTCTAAGACATCGCGAAGAACGATGCTCATTGAACCTGAATAGTCAACAAAGAAAATCATACCGTGGCTTTTAGCATCGGCCAATCGCGTAGTAGTTTGGAAAATTTGATCGTCGTATTTGTACTTATGTAAGTTATTGACATCCAAAGATCCGCGGCGGGACTCTTGTGCTCGAGAATACTGGTATGAAGCTTTACGACGTTCGAACTCTCGAACAAGAACACCAACCTTTTTGTTGGTTTTTTTCTTAAAGTCAATGAGCTTAGAGTTGATGCTGGCGACCGCTGAATCAATATCATCAGGATGGCGGCAGTTTGCGAGTGCCGATCTAAGACTTGGTCGACCATCTAACACCTTACTATAGGGAATGATATGTTGCTCGATATTCTTCTTTGTTGGCATCAATGTGATCACTTGATGGTCGGTATCCTCAGTATCATCTGCAATAGCTTTTTTAAATGCCTCTTGTGTTTCAGACTTATGAGTTGGTTCAAGATCTTCGCCAGTTGAGGAAGAAGAAGCACCACCAGCATCTTCGTCTGATGCGCTAGTGAGTGATTCTTCTACAGATTCGGTATCACTTTCAACTCCTTCAGAAGTATCAGCATCGCTGTCTTCTTCGGTATCGTTAGTGTCATTAGCAAATGATTCTTCGCCGTCGTCAGCAGAGTTGGATGATTCAGCACTATCTTTAGACTCTTCGTCGTCAGCAGCTTCATCTCCTTCTTCTGAATTTTGATCTTCGGCAGATTCTTCGTCAGATTCTTCGTCTTCGGCTTCAGACTTCTCTTCGGCCTTTTGCTTAGCTTCTTCTTCAGTAAAAGCTTTAATTTCGTGATAAAGAGCAACAACATCTTCAAAAGATTCTGCTTTCATGCACTTATTATAAAGAGCGAGTTCTTCCTCTGAGAGAGGAATATTTGCGTGAGGACCGATTTTAGCGTGAAGGTTAAGGCGATCGAGGAAGTTTAATTCGTTAAAGTCTTTGCCTTCAACCTTGAAGAAGTCAGATTCTACAAGGTTCTTATAAGCACCGTTGAAGATGCGTGGCATACCTGCATACGTTAATTTGATAAGTCGCTCAATGCGAATATCTTCAACAATATTAAGGATATCAAAGTGAGAGCGACCTTCAACTTCAAGGAATTCAGAAAACTCTTTCTGCGGAGTATAGAGAGCATGGGAAACTTCGTGACCAACAAGCATGTCATAAACAACCTTGCCTTGATTCTTCCAAACTGGAAGGCCAAGCACACGATTCTTAACGTCGAAGTATGCTGTCGATAAGGACTTACTGTGAGTGACAGTAATGTTCTCTGTGGCCAATAATTTGGCCAGAGAGGATTGATTTTGAAGGTCTAATATGTTTTCCATAAGCTCTAACTAACTGTTATAGATCTATTATACCATGTCTGGATCAAAAGTAAACCAGCAATATGTAATTGATGATCAACTACTTAGAGAAAATATGAAAAGTCTCATGACTAAAATCACAAAATTGCAGACACCCTCTTAATTATACTTTGATACGATCCATAATCAAGCTCTATACCATACTCATCTTTGAATGAGGGAGACAAAGTGTTAGTAAAATATGCCATAAACATTTCATCATCAACCTGTTGTGGATCACACTTCTCTCTCGTAAGTGTAAGAGCAAGTATGTTTTGAGCGATATCTTTCTTATACTGATCCATTTTTACGTACTCTACTGAAGTTATTCACCTTCTCAAACTCAATTCTGCTTGGGAATTTGCCATCGAGGACGTCTTTCTTATGAGATATAATAAACACGTTGGTGTCTTTCTTTAAGCTATACAAGATCTTGAGAAGATTATCTACACCATCTACATCAAGAGATGAGTCAAATGTTTCGTCAAGAATGAGCAGATTGGTATTAGCAGAATTCTTCATCTTTGCTATCTGTCTCCATGCGAAAAGCAAAGCCAAATCGATTCGAGATTTTTCACCCTCTGAAAATGAAGCATACGAGAACTCATCGCGGTGGCGAGATTTAATAGTCTCGTTAAATGATTCATCTAGATCAAACTTAACAAAGAAGTCCAATATATTAAGATACTTATTAATAAGCTTGTTCATTACTGGAAGATATTGACGAATGATTTTTGTCTTGATACCAGTGTCTTTAAGCATTTCTCCAATAGCGTCATAGTATGAACGCGTTTCGAGTTGAGATGATTTGCTAGCTAAAGTGGTATCATATTGAAGTTTTCTACTATCTAAATCTGCTTCTGCTTCCTTCGTGTCAGTTAGCTCATTAGATGTATTTTTTTGTGTCTGTAGATCAGATATCTGCTTATGTAGATTGCCAATCAAATTCTGATTAGATCTAATATCAGATAGTAAATCCTGCATCTTATTATATGCTTCATTCGCGGCGTCAAAAGTTTTGTTTGCTTTAGTAATTCTATCTTCTAATTGCTGTAACCCTTGATCTAGGCTTTGCGCCTTTTCTTGTGCTTCAGACTTTTTGACTTCTTTAACGCTATCGCTAATTAATTGATCGCATGTAGGGCAGCAATCGTTGTTCTCGTAAAACATAGCATCCTTTACAATCTTATTGATGTTAGTATTAATTTGAATCTTATACTCATTAAGAGAACTCTGCTTATCAATAGCGGATTTCTTATTAGATAAAAGCGTTGGAGCAACTTCGTCGTAGTTAGATTGAAGCTCTTTGTTTCTATTTTGAAGTAAGTCAACTTCTGACTGCATCGACTCGATTTGCTTAAGAGCCTTAGTAGATTGCTGAATATCGATATTTTGTAAATCTTTAATATGCTTTGTTTGAAGAGCGATTTGCTCTTTAATAATATTAAGCTGTTGATCAGTATCAAGTATATCGCTCTTCATCTTTGAATACCTATCTTTAATAAGAGTATTCATTTTTGTAAAGATACCAATATCGAGAAGATCCTCAATCACACCCCTTCTCTGATATGAAGGTAACTGCATAAATGGAATAAAGTTACTTGAACCAAGGACAACAACCTGATGAAATGATTTATGATTTAGTTTAAGTATGTTTGTCTCAAGCACCTTCTGATAATCACGGCTATGAGATTCCTGATTAAGAAGCTTATCATTATGATAAATTTCAAATATGTTCGGCTTCATACCACGAATTACGCGGTACCTGTTTGAACCAAGAGAGAACTTAACTTCTACTAGCAACTGCTTATTGTTAATGCTGTTGACTAACTGAGGTCGATTAATGTTTCGGTGTGGCTTTCCAAATAGTGCATACGAAATAGCATCAAGCATTGTAGATTTGCCAGCACCATTTGCACCTACTACTAGAGTGGCACTATCCTTATTCAACTCAATGACTGTTGGTTTGTCACCCGTCGATAAGAAGTTTTTGTATGATATAGATTCAAAGAGTAACATTATATAGATTCAAGCTGTTGTGCTTCGACGAATAATTCTTGTAGCATAGTTTTTAGTTTATCAGAGTCGAGATCTGTTTCTATAGAGTCAACATACGTATTAAGCAATGTTGGTGTATCGGTTGTTGATATATCGTCATCATTAACATTTTCACCAGTGTATTCTTCGAATGTTTCAACGATTTTTACTTCGAAGGGTTCATACGATTGAAGGCGATCAATAAACTTGTCAAACTCATATAGGTCTTTTTTAGATACTACTACAACTTTAACATAAGATCCTTTAATCTCATTTCGTGTAATAGTCTCTGTCTCTGTATCATTATACCTTATTCTGCGAAAAAGTACATGCTTATTTCTAATAGGAGTTAACTCACGAGTCTGTGTGTCTATAGTGTGAAAATATTTTGGATCTCCAGCATCAGACCACGTTAATTCCATTTGAGTGCCAAGATAGTTTATATTTCCTTGCGTCGATTTTGTATGGTAGTGTCCAGACAAGACCATCTCATAACGAGAGAATAAACTTCTGTTTAAACCATGTGAAGCAACAGGCAAACCTTTACCCATCTCAAACCCCTGCAATTCTAAGTGAGAAACTAAGATCGATGATTTAGATTTGGCAATAAAATCCATGCACTGATCGTGGTTATCTTGTGTCATCCATGGTAAGAAACCAATACTTAGTCCATCGAACTCTTTATCAGTTGGATTCATGTGGATGTGGACGCGATCAGAATACTGACCAAGAACTTGTTCTAAAGAATTGAGTTCATTAGTATTCTTATAATATACGTCATGATTGCCACAAATAATATCCATTGTCATGTCATACTCATAGAGTTTCGAAATGAAGGCATCGAATGAATGCTGCATGACTTTATAGTTGACGAACTTTCTATGATCAAAGTAGTCGCCACAGTGCAGCACATGTTTGATATCATTCTCAACACAGTATGGAAAGAATACCTCGTCAAAAAACTTAGACGCATAATCCATAAAGATAGCTGATCCATTCTTGACACCAAAGTGTGTGTCGTTTAAAATAGCAATTTTACTCATAATTTAGTTCTTCTTTCAAATGTTTTGCTGCGCCAATCACTATTAAAGGATAATCCTTTCTAGCTAACGCATATCCAGTACCAGCTCTAAGGTCTTCTTTACTTATTAGATGCTTATGGTGATGTTCAATTTCTTCAAACTTATCTAGTAGTCTTATGCATAATGCATCGTATTCGTTATCGCTAACTAATGATTCATCCTCGATATAGTACGCGTAGCTCAGTATCAAATACCATTGAACTAATAGATTGTTATCGTTAGGGACGCGACTAAAAAAAGAGCTCAATTCCACGAGGTAGCTTCTCTTTGGATTCTTTTTTAGTTTGCTTTCCAAACTCCTTAAGCGCATTATCCTTATTTTTGATCGACTGATTCTTATTTCTAATTTGATCAACAATGTTTTGTGAATTTGCGTCCGGCATAGATGAATTAAAATCAGCAAAAGCATCTACACCTGCATAAGCCATGTATCGTTCCTTAATATCCTGCTGCTTCTTCTCCTTCGCAATGCGCCGTAGAAATGCGTAATACGATATTTGAGTAAAGTAGGCGAATGCGTTTGGCAATCCTGTTCTTGTAGCTTTCTTTACATCATAGTTCATAATAGCTTTAATGCAATTCTCTACCGCATCCATAACCATTTCTTCTCGATATGTATAGCCTACAAAGTTTGGCTTATGGGATAGACCATCGCATATCTTCAAAAAGCATCTACCAATATAATCGGTAATTACTGGTTCTTCGTTTTTGCTAGCTCGGGATTCATTGACGCTAGTGACATAATCTACCACAGCTTGTGAGAATTCCTTATTGTTTACGTAATGCTCTTTGGCGCGACGTACTCTCTTTGTCTTAGGATTCATTTTCATAATATATATTATACCATATAATTTCTAACAAGTAAATACTTAATTTTATATCAGCCTGTGCGATGTTTAGAGGTTTACATCTCTGCTATTTGTTGGTATAATTGGATTTATCAAACACAAACAACCACAGAGATGTCTATTAATTATAATCTAATCTATTTGGTTTTTCTAATTTACTAAAGAATTTGTCTAATGAATCTAGATTATCAACTTGATCATAATTATCCTGATCTAAGTCATCTTCTTTAAAGATATTACTCATTTTACGTAGTAGTCTCTCAGATGAAACAAACTTAAGATACGAGGTTACGAACATCTCTGCGGTACTGCTTCGAGCTACGATGTTAGATGAATTCAATTCAACTATATTTTCTTCATCTACCAGAATCCATGGTCTTAGTTTATATCCAGCAGGATCTCTAATTAATTCAAGAGGATCAGCTACAAATATAGCTCCTGACTCTTCATCGAGTTCAAGTTCATCCGCTATGATGTAACTTCCATCAGTTAACCTGTATGTAAATACATTCTCGCCGTGCAGTTCTTCGTAGAATTCGTTCATTATTTTAGTTGTACCTCATGTATGTTATATTTAAAACCTTCTTTAGCATAGATCTTAATCCTATTTATAGCATGGTTATGCGTATAGTTTTTATGTTTCTTCCAACACAGGTCATCTGCTAAATCATAGACAACGGTTGGCTGACCTGAATCAGATTTTCTGAGACCGCGACCAATCGATTGAAGTACTCGAATTTGTGATTTGGTTGGTGCAGCAAATATAATGTTATGGAGATTCTTAATATTAATACCAGTTGAGAATGTTCCAACTGATGCGACAATAATAGCACCAGTTTCTTTTTCTGTAAGTTCGCGAATTCTTTCTCGCTCTTCAGCATTCACTTCTCCAGATACAAAGAAAACGTTTCGGTTTTTTGCCTTAGCTTTAATCATGTCATAAAGCGGCTTACCGTGTTTAATGACGAGATTGTATAGAACAAGGGTATTTCCGCTCTGATCTAATGCAAGATTTGTTATAAACTTATTACGATTTGCATATGATACAATGAAGCCAATTTCATCTTGATATTTGGCTTTTGCCATCATCTTTTTGACTTCGTCTGGATATTTCATAACAAGAGACTGAATAGTTAAATCAGCTAATGTTTCAGAATCAATCAATTCTTTCGTTGATGTTACCTTATATGTAGGACCAAAACTTCCTTCTAGTACTAATTCATTAACTTTGCCACCATCAAGAGTACCAGTTGTGCCAATTCTGAAATACGCTTTATTCAAACGATCCATTATAGTGGTTAGACTCTTTGCTTTAAATGTATGAGCTTCATCACCTACAACCATACCATAAGAAATAAACCAATCGAGAGGAAGTTTAATTGCGCTCTGCCATGTAGTAATAACGATACTTGCATCAATATCGAATTTTTCTTTACCAGAATAGATTTTGTGTACATCTTCTTCAACATCAAACTCAGCATCATTTAAAGAGTAATCAGCAAAATCTTTTGTCATCTGTTCAACCAACGAAGTAGTAGGAACCACGATTAACACCTTTCTATCCATATCCTTTGACAAAAAGTACCGCGATAGCATATAGATTATTAGAGATTTGCCAGATCCAGTAGGAGAAAGAAGGATTGCCCTTTGCGATTGAGTTGCCTTTTTAAAGGCATCTACTTGGTAATCTCTCGCTTGAATTACATTACCTCCTGAACACAGCGGAAGATTTTTAACAAACTGGTCGAGTTCTTTATCAGTCGCGCTAAGAGTTGGTCGTATATCAGGATCAACAGTAAGCTCATACTTACGAGCGCTTGCAAATTCTGCTACCTTACCCAACAACCCAAATGGCAATTGATGAGATCGCATATCGAATAGTCGAACCTTTCCATCCCACATTTTATTGCGATACGCAGGCATAAATTTATAGCCTTCAACATAGAAGGTGAAATATTCGCTTAGCTCTCTTAGTATACCAGAATCATTAGATTCGATAACTATTTTAGCCTCATCCTTTTTGCGTATGTTGAGCATGTTCTTAATATTATTAAGTTACGCTCCAGATGTAAACTTTTTGAACTCTAAGATGTTCTTAATATGACCATGCCTCCACCGAAGGTTATTCATAATCTCTTCGAGAGTTTCCACCATAGTCTTTTGGTATTCAATTTTACCTGTTACACGAACGATATCTTCATCAGTTTTATAGAACATTTCCATATCGGATTTTAAAGGCTTTGACATACCATCAAATGGATCATATTTCCACGATCTTTTATCAATCTCTTCCTTTGTCATCTTACCGTTATAGTAAAGCCATTTATCTCTACGAACTGTATTAAGTTCCATCTCATTCCTCTTCAATTGTAACTTAGCTAGAGAGAATAACTCAAGGTACTTAGAGTGAAGTTTGGCAGACTTCGTTGTTTCTTCATCAAGATTGAGGTCGTCGATTTTAACATCTTCACCCCACATTTTTAGTATTTCATCAAGTATCATAATATATAGTTATTTATAAAGTAAATCTACGCAATTATTTCAAAGTAATCGTACCTAAATGATATTGTACCTTGCAGATATTCAATATCTGTTGCTTGAGTAGTAAACTCTGCACCTCCCAAAGAAGTTGGAATTGCACGGACAAATCGAATTTGCTTATTTAAATTATTGTGACTAGACAATATCGTTAAAATGATATCATGTTTAGTCGAAGTGTTATCATTTGCATTACTTTTCATCCAATTGAATACCTCGACATAATTTTTCATATCCTCATCGATAAGAAATTGTATATCAATTGCATCGTACGTAAGAGTATCACCTGCTACGAAGCCCTGGTAGTTCTTATAACCAGCCGAAACTTCAGGCAAATTGACTGTAGGTAGATTGACTGTTGTTATAAAGTATTCTAAGTTTGAGAACGTGGGTGCCTCAATTGTTAGTCTAAAACCCGTAGGAGATAGCATATTAAAGTTATCTGTTAGCTGTGTCATACCTGTATTTATACAAAAAAAGTGGAGGTCTCGAAAGACCTCCACTTAAAGTTGAGTGTTAAACTTACTTAATTAAGCAACGTTGATATTAGCAACGCTGAAGTTACGGAAGTAAGGATTTTCATTAACTAAACCAACACCGGTAGTTGTACCGACGAATGGATTCTGTTGCATGCCGTAACGAGTCTTGAAAGCAATCTTCGGTTGGAAGGTTTCTTCATCAACTGCACGTACCATAGTAAGTGGTACATATGGGCAATAGAACATACCAGCATCGTATGGATTAGTTCCACGATATCCAACTGTTACATAGTCAGCAGCTGCATATGGGTCGATGTAAACCTTAGTGCGACCATTAAGAACACCTGCGAAAGTGTTACCGGTGTCATCAACATTAAGGTTAGTTGCAAGAGCTGGAGCGTAATCCAAAGCACCTGAAGCTGCAAGAGCCGAAGCTACATTGCTCGAGCAAACAACGAAGTTACCCTTACCGCGACGAGTTTGCTTAGCAATAGTATTTGCTTCAATCTCGATTTGGAACATAAGGCTCTTGAACTTTTCAACTGCCCAACGACCGTCAGCATCTGATGCAAGGTCAAAGGTATTGTTTACAGGAGAGTTGACCTCATTTTGGAAACCAGGCTTAGCAACTGCGTTGATAGTTTGAATAACTTCACGATTGATTTCAGCAAGGATTTCAGTCGAAAGGATGTTAGCAAGCTCTGATTCAGCATCCAAGTTATGGATAGCCTTCAAATCTTGTGCAAGCTCCATTGTGTATTCAGCCTTAAGAGCGCGTGTCTTAGCTTCTACAGTAGCCTTTTCGATTGTGAAACCCATATCGCCGAAGCCAGAACCAGTGAGAACTTCACCAGTAGCAGTGACGATAGCTTCTCCATCAACACCAGCAGTAGTTCCTGCAGTACCAGAGAAAGCTGTATTAGGCTCGTTGAGACCGAGAGCTTCTGTATCACCTGTGGAGATAAGATCTGAAGCTGGAGACTCTGCAGCACCGTCGTTATAGCGGCTCTTCATAGCGAAGATGAGGCCAGTAGGACCTGACATTGGCTGAACACCTGCGATATCATAAGCGATAAGGTTAGGCATTGCACGACGTACAAGAGAGATAAGAACTGGATCGAAGTTGCTTACAGCACTTGTTGATTGATTCTCGTTAAGAGAACCGTATGCAGAAGACTCTTGCTTAAGAGCGATTTCTGTATTTTCAAGAAGCTTAGCTGTAACAGCCTTACGGTAGTTGTCTTGGATGGGAGCAGCGTCTGAGTGATCAAGCACTGGAGCCCACTTTTTCATGTCTGTTTCTGAATTAAACATATTAATATTTTTCTATTTGTTGTTGTTGTAAGTGTGGTAAATTATTTACCGTTTGGGTTATTTTCTTTGATTCGCGTAAGAGCCGAAAGGTATTTCTTCATGTCATTAGAGACATTCTCATTAATACCTGATTCACCCTCTACGATAACTTCAGTTTCTGAATGTGTATCTTCAACGATATCTTCTGATTTTGAAGAAGACTTAAATACTGAACCTTTGATAGTTGCAACCTTTTCAGCAAATGCTTCTTCGGATACAAATTCAACTTCTTCAGTAAGAGCCTTCATTTTTTCTACTTGTGTAGAAGCAAGATCTCTAGTTTGCTCTGCAAGAATTTTAGCGCGTGTAAGCTCCTCAACCTTTTCGGAAAGGTCAGCCACTTCGTTAGTAGCGATTTCTAGAGATTCTTTAACCTCTAGAGATTCTTTTTCAAGCTCATCAAACAGATCAGTTTTTGCTTCAGGCACCTCAATATAGCTTTCAACAAACAGATCCTTAAGAGAACCCATAAAGCCTTCAGCGATTTCAGTGCGAAGTTTAGTATCTACTGCAACCTGATTTTCCTCAACCCATGATTCAACGACATAATTAAGATAGTCATCGATCTTGTTAATAAGGCTTTCTCTGATTTCAGTAACTTCTTCAACTAGATTTTGTTCATGCTCTTCTTGCAAGCGTTCTTTCTCAGCAACGATCTTTGCAGATACGGCAGCCTCGAACAATGTCGATGCCTTTGCTTTGAAATCTTCTGTCAAGTTTGCTTCAGCTGAGATGAGAATGTCAAGATCCTCAGATGTTGCCTTAGGTTTTGTCTTAGCAGCTTTATCAACTGATTTGACAGAATCGACTTCATCTGCTGTCTTAACGGACGCAGCTTTGCCAGTACCCTTTGGAGTAGCAGCAGATTTTGGCTCTGACTTCGTAATGCTATCAGCAGTTTTTGCTGCTTCTGCTTCGCCGTCTTTAACGACAACAGCATCAGTAGCATTACCACTAGCAGTAGGTGTAGGAGCAGCTTCTTCCATTTCATCTTCATCTTCTTCTTCAGACTCTTCGTCTTCATCTTCAGATTCAGTTTTCTTTTTATAGCCTTCTTCCATTTCATCTTCTTCGTCTTCTTTTTCATCTTCTTCCTCTTCGGAATCTGATTCTTTTTTAGACGCTTTAGATTCTCCTAGAAGAACGCTTTTAATTGCATCAGAATAGCTTTGTTGTTCAGTAACTTCTTCGGCAGATGTATCCTGCACAAGCTCCTGATCTTCAAGCAAAGCTTCTTCAGTGATGTCTTCAATAATATCTTCTGACATATATTTACTTTCTTTTTTAGATTAGAGATTGGAGAGGAAATCTTGCCAAATATTTTCTTGTGCCTCAGCGAGGCGACTCGAAGATGCTTTTCTGATCTCTGTCTCATAACTTTCAATTTGCTGAGGTTTTAGAAGACCATTATCCCAAACCCATTCTACACCTTCCATAATACCTTCAACGAAGGCAGATGGTGCAGAGGGATCTTGAACAATATCAATCGTATTAAGAATAAAATCATTCTTAACATATGACTTATTTTCTCTTCTCTCAACAGTACCCATACCACGACTTGAAACACCTAACTTACACCCGCCTTCGACGAGACCTTTCACGATTTTACCCATTGGCGTGTCTAGTATCAGTGCTTTTCCAACAACATTATTACCGTTCCAATTAAGTTCAGTAATACGATGTGAAACTTTATCTAGGTTAATTTGTGGACCTTCAGGGTGATTCAATTCACCAACTGCTCTTCCAGTTTTAACCTGCTCCTTAACATACTTGGCAGTTGCTTCTGTCAGTATTGCTTTAGGATAAATTCTATTGTTGCGATTTTCTTGCTCCGCTTGCATAAAAACGCCTTCGATGAAAACATTCTTTTCACCTTTATCGTTTGCTTCAGTAATATACTGAACTGAGTCTAAGTGCTCTGTAATTAATTTCATTTAGTCTTCTCCTTGTGTGTTGAAAACATTTGATGTGACTCTAACCTTTCGGATATCAAGAGCTTGCTGCATCTTTTCACCAACCGTAGAGGCGAATGAGGATTGAATTTCTTCAGAATCTCCAGATACTAGAGCGTTAAAAAGTTTTTCTGTATTTTCCATAGTTCTATTTATACAATTTGTGTTTTTGAGTTGTGTTATTTATGTTATTTCTTCCTCAGTTGGAAAAAGATCTTCTCTGAATTCTTCTGGATCTACACCAAAAGATTCACATGCTTCGTTCAATGAGTTAAAGTATGTCCACCCATCGACTGGGTAATCATATGTGTCCTTTAGACTAATGTCCAAGGTAAAATTCTTATTCTCTAAACGAGTAGCAAAGATCAATACTGAGTGTTCTGTTCCGACTTCTAGTTTATAAAATCCGTTTTCTTCTTCCATAATTATAATGATATTGTCCACCCCTTATTGGTTGCTATAAGTTTATCAGCAGCTGTCAAATCAGCAGTGTAACTATTGTACCTAAGATCAATAGTGGCAGAATGAGTTATTGTGCATAAGTGATTAAAAATATTTAGTATTGCATCTCGATCTAAACGAATATAACTCAGTACAACAGAATGTTTAAATCCTGTTTCATCGGTAGGTCCACCTGGAAAATCAATATACGCTAAGTTTCGACAAGACTGGAACGCGCTACTCAAATCGCCAGAATCATTAGTATAAGACCAATCTATACCGCTTATTTTTTGTAAATCATAACAATTTAAAAAACATCTAGTATATTCGCCATCGGCCGGACCTGCTGTCATTCCAACAATAGTAACTTCTCTTAACCGATAGCAATTTTGAAAGGTATAAGCTAAAGAAAACGATTGAGTTAAAGCTGATACGTGTATTGGTGGTAACTCTTCTAAATAGTAACACGAACTGAATGTTTGTCTTAATCGTGTGCAATTTGTAAAATCGAGATATGTGTATTGCGAACTAAACCGCCTTATACTTTTATACTGAAATGTGGCGAATAAATCATAAACCTTACTAAATTGACCTATATATGGAAATACTGCTATGTTCGGGAAATAGGCGGAGTATTCCCCAAACGCAAGAGACATATCAAACAGCGTTGTTTCTGGCTGTTCTATATTTAAAAGAGACCAATCTTGAATACTATTGCAACCATTAAATGTACCATACAACCCATATAGAGCCTGACTGCCTCTAACCTTTGATATATTAAAGCCTTGCGGTATAGCTTTTAACCTTGAACATTGTAAAAACATTTCTCTTAGCCATACTTCAGAAACAGTAGTGCTTATACCCATATACGGAATATGCTCTAGCATAAAACAGTTTCGAAACGTTCTATAAAAACTAGTACAGTTTGGAAGGTCACCAAATAAACCAGGCGGTAAATATCTCAAACTATGGCAACCTTGAAAAGTACCTTGCATGTTGGCTGTGTTTTCGTCAAACCAATTTTTGTCTGGATTTGCAAATTCATCTGGTATGGCCTCTAAGCTATGACAATCAATAAACGAGTTTGCGAGTGACTTATTATCTTCTCTCAAATACGGCACTTCTGGTATTGATTTCAAAGATCTTTTGTAGTAGTATAACGTAATGTAATCTGTTAATAGGCGATTATTTGGAGTGTTTCTAATAGCAATTTGTTCACATAACTGCTGAGGATACGTTGTACCCATTCTAATTCTAGTACAATTTGACGTACTAATAAACATATCTAATATCGCTGACCCCCAGTAAACAGTAGCACTAGTAGCTGGCCCCACCTTATTAAAGTCAATCATAGACCCAAATTTATCTCCGACAGCTGTAGGTGTAAGCTCAAATCGTGCTTGTCGATATCCTCTAAATTCTGTATTGGCAGGTAGATCATTATAATCATAAACATGAGTAACAGTCGAATTTGATGCCACTGTTTCAACTGTGCCGTCACCCCAATCAATAGTCAATGCATCTGCGCCCCCAGCAACAGTGGTACACAAAAAAGATAACCAACTAATAGATTTTAGTTTATCAGGATAAACAGCTATCAAACCTATAATTTTTTCTGGTACACCTTCTGGTTTATTTAAATCTAACCATTCGCTTGGCCGCACCCACGGATCAACCATAGTATCAAGAACAAGATCACTTGGAGCTGAACGTGGTACATTACTAGGACCCGTTACTGGTAAAAAACTCATACTACGTTACCTCCTAAAAATGCGTAATCAGATGATTTAAAAATAATCTGCGCTTGACCATATATTCCAGCTATACGATTTGCACCATTAAAGGAATTGAATCCAGATAATCCAACACCCGAAGCGAATGTAACACTGTTAATAGTTTCAGCTATAAATGTTACTGTATATCCAGAAACTTGCGAAGGCACTGTAATGGTAATGGGTGTGGTGTTTTGTAATAGCACTGTTGCTCCGTTATGAGTTGAAGATAGAGTAAAGTCAGCCGTTTCTGTTACAAATGAATTTTGTGTTAATGTTATTTTTTCAAATGTTGCGGTACCAGTAAATTCTGGATTATCGGTTGTTGCACCTTCACCCTGCGGACCAGTTTCACCTTGAATGCCTTGCTCACCTTGAATGCCTTGCTCACCTTGAATACCTTGCTCACCTTGTGGACCAGTTTCACCCTGAACACCTTGCTCACCCTGAATCCCTTGAATGCCTTGTGGACCAACTTCACCAGATAAAACTTCGGCACCTACCCACTTCTTTAATGCCGCATCGTACTGCAAAAATTTTCCGTCAACTTTAGCTGTTGAACTTTGAACATCATTTAAACGACTTAACCAAACTTCACCACCACCACCAATAGTTGAAAGCTGATTATTTACTACAGATTTCCAATTCTTAAAATCTCTATCAGTTTTTATTACATACGAATCTAATTCATCCTTTGCTTTAACAAAAAGAGGTTCGATAAGTTTATTAATATCAGGTAATTCTGCATCCTTTCCTGAGTCACCCTTTTCACCTTGAATACCCTGTTCTCCTCGTGGACCAATTTCTCCTTGAATACCTTGCTCACCTTGTGGTCCAGTTTCGCCTTGAATACCAGGTTCTCCTTGTGGACCAACTCTACCTTGAATACCTTGCGGCCCAGTTTCACCATCTTTTCCAGATATTCCTTGAATACCTTGCTGACCAGAGTCGCCTTTTAATCCTTGCTGACCAGCGTCGCCTTTTTCTCCAACATCTCCTTGAATACCCTGTGGACCAACTTCACCGCGTAAACCAACATCACCCTTTTCGCCAGCATCTCCTTTATCACCCTTTTCGCCCTTTTCGCCAGCATCTCCTTTATCACCCTTTTCGCCAGCATCTCCTTTATCACCCTTTTCACCAGCGTCGCCTTTATCACCCCTTTTACCAGCATCTCCTTTAGCGCCCTTCTGTCCTTGAAGACCAGTTGATCCCTTAACTCCTTTATCACCTTTAATGCCCATTGGCCCAGGAGTAGCTTCAATTAAGTGCGTAATTTCTTCTAGCTCATTTAGCCTTTCTGAAAGAGGAGTTATTTGTTTCTGAAGCTTTTTATATACCGCTACAGAAAACGCACTGTTTGCATTATCTAATGTTAATGGCATAATACTATCTATTAATCATCCAGAATTTTGCACATTCCATCAATCATTTTTATCTGAGCTTCGTGTAATTCTTCTTCACGATTAACCGTCTTTTCGTCTAGTATAGTATTTTCAACATTATTTTGTACTGCTTCATCCGCAGAACTGTCAGTTTTTTCTTCAGGCTCAGTCTCTTCTCCAGCAATTTCAGCATTGATTCGCTCAATATCTTCGTCAGTTTGCCGTAGGACATTATTGCGAATCCACTTGGTTGAGTAGAACTTTCCAACATGTTCGCTTAATGTATCAAGCATATCAATTCTCTCTTTTAGGATTTCGTTCTCCTTTAACTCTGAGAAGTAGTTATCTTCAATAAAGTCAATCGCGATGTTTTCACTAATTTCGTCCCAATCTGATTGGCTAATAACTCCTTTTAAAATTAGCTGTATACGAAGAGCCTCAAGGAGGATTCCTGAAAACTTCTTACGAATGCGATCAACAAACTTTTGGAACTTCACTTCATCTCTTGAAATTTCAGATGCTCTTCCAAGATTGAATGAATCATCTGCTTCCAGCCGAGAAATTGGAACATTAAGCGTCTTATATAGTTTCTTTTGGAAGAAAAGAATATCATCAATCTGCCCTAAGTTTTCTCCACCTGGAAGAGTAGTAATTTCAGTACCTCTTCCTCCCTCACGACGTGGAAGCCAAAAATCTTCTAACATAGACATATGTCTACGATCATCTTTAATGTCTCCTGTTGAAGCATCATATACAAGCTTATTACGATACTTATTCATAATACCTTGTACATACTCTTCAGCTTTACCCTTTGGTAAATTACCTACATCGATATAAAAGATTCTACGTTCAGGCGCGCGGGCAACACGATACATCACCAACGAATCTTCCATCATGCGAAGCTGATTTACAGGTTTTAGTGCTTTATGTAAATGGGATACGACTCTCTTTTGAGTAGAATCTAAAAGACCAGATGTCACATTGATAATAGCTTCTGTTGAAATCTTTACTCCAGAGATTGATGAGTTTTTAGATGATACACCTGCACCAGATCCGCTATAGTCTTCTGAATATACATAATATTCACTGACAATTTTCTGTACAGCGATATCTGACTGTGCATCTGTAACCTTCTTAACCTCTTTTACCTTCTTCATAAAGAGAGATTCAATCGGTCGTAGTTCTATAATGCCTCTCTTTGGATTTTTATCATCAATAATGACATGAAAGTATATACGTCCATCAACGTACCACCTTCGAAACAGGTTTTCTCCTGTCTTATTAAATTTATAAAGTGATAATACGTTATCAAATTCCTCAGAAATTTGTTTTTTAATATTATCTGGTTGCTCTAAATCATTGAGCATGAGTTGAGCAGGAGCTCCAACATTTGCTGAAGCAATAGCAGCATCAACAATATCGCTGATTGCTGAATCACATTCTGGTTGCTCTGCTGCTTCTCTATATTTTATTATTAGATCTCTATCATTAGATGAAGCTGTGCCATCTAAATCAACATACTGACCATAGTATCCACCAGCTGCAACTGTTGCTGATACTCCGTCATCTTCAGGTTTTGGAGCAAAAGATATTACTTCCTTTTCTTTCTTCAGTTCTTTTGAACCTACCTTTTTTGTAATGTTAAAACCAAATAATTCCATATAACTTATTTATAATAAAAATCCCGCTAAGGTTTTTACGCCTTAGCGGGAAGTATATTTTATTTATTCAAACTATATTAAGCCCCGATGTTTGAATCAGTCGAAGTCCAGTACTGATAAGCGAACTCAACAGTAAATTCTTCAATTGCATCATTTGCATCGTAGCTCAATTCGATTGCGCCAAGATTTACTGGGAATGCATCTGAAAGAACATACGTCTTAGTAACTGTGTTGGTACGATCAAGCTGCCGAATAGTAATATCTGCTTGATATCCTTGCGGATCTTTTACTCCGACGTTATTTGCGTGTTCATTAATACCCTGCATCCATCTTTCGAATGCGTTTCTTATACCACCCGCATCCTCATTGAATACAGTAATAGTATAATTTTCGAACGTACGGTCACCCGCAACCTTCATTTGACGACCGCGATACGGTACATCAATTTGTGCTACAACACTACCTGGAAGAGAACCACCTTTGCATGTAAACTCTAGCAAATTGCTCGCCAAGCCTGTGGTTATTCCTGTAGGAGGTGATACTGTAATCTGAAACAGATTGGCGCGAGCGCCACCTAACTTCAAAGCATCATTTTTAAAAGCATCTATGTTAGCCATAATTTTTCCTTTATTTTAATTTTTTTATTATTTACCAACGATTTCACTGAATTCAACTCCTGTGCGTGTAGCAATGAAGTTAAGTGTAATGAAGTTAATTGAACGAGCTGGTTTGATATAGATGTCAGCAACAAAACGGTTAGTGTCAATCACTTCACCTGTATTATTGGTTTCATCACATACAACCAAGAAGTCAGTAATACCACGACGACCTTTAACTCCACGAAGGAAAGGTACAGTCATATTTACAAACATTGTGCGAGTGAACTGATCATTCAATTCAAACAGTTGATATTTAGCTGCAGTTGCAACTGCTTTTTCGAGAACGATAAACAATCTACGTACATTAATACGATCGAATGCACTCGGTCTGCTTTGAGCAGTCTTATCACCGAAGAGTACGATGCCTTGACCAGGGAACGATACGATTGGGTTAATACCCGCTTTGTATAGTTCGTCTCTTTCAGCCTTCTTAGGATTGAATGCAAGCTTAGTAACGCCTTGCAGACCACCACGATTTAGACCAGCTGGTGAGAACCAAGGATCTGCGACATCATCTGTCTTGGCACAGAGACCGGCTATATGACCAGAAGCTGGGATCCAAGAATAGTTGTCAGCATACTTATTGTATACATACAACGCTGTTGAGTCGAATACTGCGTATGATCCATTAGTACCTCTATCAGAGATACCATTAAACCAAGCTTTAACATCAGCCTCTTTACTATTTCCAGTCGAAACTGAAATAGATGGAGAGATGAATGCTACGCAATCTTTACGTGCGATTGCAATTTCGTGTAGAGCATTAGCAATAGTATTACCAGCAGCGTCAACCTGTGCGAACAGCAGATTTACATCAACTAGTTCAGGGTCTTTAAGTACTTCTAAACCATCAATAATATCTCCAGAATCAGCTACTCCTGCTTGAGCAACATCAGCACCAAGGGAGAATGTATATGGCTGTCCAGTTATACCTCCATCACCTGGAGGTGTACTTGGAGTTTCACGAGCAATATAGATCCAGTCAGAATTTGCATTAATAACATCCATATAGTTGTTATTTGAACCATCTGCACGTCGTGCTCCAGCAGTTCTGTCAAGGAACGACCATTTTTCTAGCTCAGTACCTTCAATACCGGTAATAGCGCCTTCAGCGTCGTATATGTATACATGAACTTCAGAACCTTCAGGAGCAGCATCAAATTGATTTTGAACTCCAATATCAAGTGAACTCCACGATGCTGCATCAATTATATACGCTGCAATAGAATTACCAAGTTCACCTGGATATCTAGCAAAAAGCAGACCAGGAAGAACACTGTTTTCTACAGGAGGATGAGCAGCTTCAAAATCAGTTTCGTTACCAATAAAGAAGCCTGCTTCAAACTCTGTTTCTTGTTCATCGAATGTGAAATTACCAGCTTCGATTGATACATCATTAATAGCAACAGTAGTATTAGCAACAACATAACCACTACCATCAGCAGTAGAAACGATTGCAGCAATATCATATCCAGCATCAAAGAAAAGACCAGGAATAAGATCGCCAGCAATAGTATAAGCCTTAATACCAGTTAGGGTTGATGGAACTGTATCGAATGAATCAACATCGGCTACACCAGCCAAGAGAGCAAACTCAGGTGTACCACTTGCATCTGTAACAGATACAGTAAACGCTTGAGTTGAGTTATCACCGCTTGTTGTATAAACAACGATTGTATCACCGTCAACAAGATCGCCCTCTGGAGAAGCACCAACAGCACTTGATGTAAGTGTAACTGCAGTACCAGTTAATGCTACATCAGTAACATCAACATCAGGAGATGCGAATGTATCATTAACTGTAAATGCTGTGGTAGTAGGATCGGTAGGAACATAAATTCCAAGACCAGCAATATCAGTTGAAACTGATCCACTTGCGACCGTGAAAGATACTTCTTCACCTTGTACAGTAATGGTATAATCACCATCAGACAAAGTGCTTGAATTAATTGCAGTCAGTTGATAACCAGTTGCTCCTACGACAGAAGCTGTATTAACTTGGTATCGAGGAGCGATAGTTGCTCCAGAACCAGTTCCGCCATCTTCAACGATAGTAAGTACTTCAGTACCTGCAACATTTAAAAATTCAGTTGGTGTACTTGAGATTGTAACACCTTCAATACCACCACTTGGTACTTCATGAGTACCAGCAACAGCATTTAGCATGTTATTATCTCCGCCAAGGCGGTTATCTCCAGCTCGAACGACCTTTAATGCGCTGCCGTACTTCAAGAATGAAGCAGCAGTTAAAAAAGATTGTGTGTGCGCGGCGTCTGGTGAACCAAATCTGCCTGCAAGCTCTTTTTCAGAACTTACGAGACCAATCTCGTTTACCGGACCCCAGCGAAAATACCCAGAATATCCACCAATTGATGTAGATACTGCAGGTATGACATTTGTTAGGTCGATTTCTTTAACCTCGACTCCAGGTGATACTTGAAAACCCATGTTGTTTTTCCTTTCAGTTTGTTATAGTTGAATAATAAGTTTCATAATAAGATGTGATTCAAATCGGTTAGGTTTCTATTTATAATATTGAATATTTAGAGATTATTCCAGTCATTCATATTATTAATCATATCTTCGTATGCGCTTGCACTTCCAACCAAGGGTGGTTCGTCGATAATGCCAACCGGAGTAATATCTTCTTCCATCTGCTTTATTCTATCTTCGTATAACAATGACTTTAAATCTCTATCGCTTAAATTGCCGAATGCATCTGATGAAATAAACCATGCAAACATTACTAAATTCATAACTAAGTCATCATGATTTCCAGCTGAAGCAGAATAACTTCCTCCTTTTATCTCAAATGTAGATAGCTCATCAATTGTATTAGCATCTACAAGATGCAACTTACTAAGTTCTACAATGTCTTTTAAATTCGAGCAACCAATTCGTTTGACGCGTTTTGTCATCATTACGCCAATTCCATCTGCTTTCACCGAGGACGATACAAATGTATTTTCATATTCAAAATCATAATAGACGTGATTACACACAACTTGTCCAACATCGTTATTCTCGATTATAACCATTGCTTCATTGTAAAGAGAGGCAATTTTTACAATAATATCAGGAAATATCATAGGAGAGACGAGATTGTTTCTATATGTACATACCTGAGAAAATCCTATATCAGATATTTTCAATACATTGAATGTTGAATAGTCTTGACCTCTCCCCTTTGAAACATCGACAGTCATAATATACCGATAACCAACCTGAGGTTTTTCATAGAAGTATACATCGTTCCTTACTTCTATTGGATTCTGTGCCTTTAAACCTAATAACGTATTCGAAGATATAAGAGTGTTTGATGTGCCATGAAAAGAGTTACCGAACTCTTGTTCAAACTGAAGTTCTGAAGTATTTGATACTGTTTCCTTCTTCCATTTTTCATCTCGACCAGGAACATCCCACCAGTCAACACGAAATGGTTTAAACTGATTCGAATTTTGTACAGCTCCTTCATACAATCGATGAAATACATTACCAACACCATTTGCAGTAGATGTAATAATTACCTTCGTCTCTTTACCAGCAGATACAACTGGATAGGTTGACGTATAGAACTCAGCCGCGTTTTCAACGAAAGCAAACTCGTCAAGGAAGAGTAAATTGACTGATAGGCCACGAATAGAAGAACCAGAAGTGGCAGCCGCGACAATCTTTGTATTGTTTGCAAATGTGATATTCCCCTTATTGAGTGCCTTACATCCAGGTTGTAAAAAGAAAGGGAGATTCTCAAGAGCTAACGTGACACGAGATAACATCTCTCTTGCTGTTGCACCTTTATTCGCTAGGATCGCTATTGTCTTTTCTGGGTGAAAGATTGCATACCATAGAATGTAAATAACGGTACTGATTGACTTACCAGATTGGCGGCAGGCCAGAACAATAGAGAATCTATTATCATTGAAATGATTAAACATTCTTTCTTGATAATCGTATGGCTTAAACGGAACTAAACCAGTGTCAAGCGAAATTACTTTGATGTATGTCTCAGCAAAGTAGATAGGATCTTTCATACACTTTACATATTCAGAAACTTCTTCCTGTGTAAAACTGTCTTGAATACCATCTCTCTTGACTAATTGATTTCCCAAATAGCCCTTATCGGCATTAATGAGTGTCATTATTTTTACTTAAAAACTTCTGTAGTTCAGTAGTAGAACCAACGAAGATCGCATTATTTGTAGTATTTCCAGCAGAGGGTTTCTGCTCTTCAGATTGTGTCAACTCTTTTCTTTTCTTTTGTAAAGTAATAAGTTGATCCATCATATCAGTAGTGGTCTTAAACATACCAGATAGGACTTCGAATGCTCGAGGATGTTCAGTCTCACTCGCTAGCTCCATCATATTATCAATAGCTTCTTCAGCTTTAGCGATAAGATTTTTAATCTTATCTCTCGAATAAACATAGTCTTCCTCTGTATCAGCAACAATTTCAGTCTGAGATACCTCAGTTTTAATTTTCTTTAGTTGTTGCGGAAGGTTTGTTTCAAGAGCTTTTAGAATATCATCTTTAGTTTTATGCATAATATAACTATGGGGAATCATCAAAGCCAAATGTAGTATTACTTGTAAAATCATCTGGTGTATCATCTTCAGAACCTAAATCAGTTTTAACTCTATCTACAGGTTCTATTACTGAAGACTCTGTTGTATTATTGTAGATATCAGCTACTATTGTTTTGATAATTGGCTTAGATACCACACGACCAGTAAAACGAACTTTCATTTCAAAATCAAGCGTGTATATTATAGTACGTCTTGTAGTAAAATCACCTTCGAAGTCATCTTCAAAGGAAGTACCTGTAAGTGTAATTGGAACATCAACAGAATTTCCCGGTCCGTCCATATCTCTAATAGCTACAGTATATTCAGGAACAAAGGTTGGAAGAATCTGTTCAAATATTTGCAACGCTTCATCCTGTGTTTTAGCAAGGATATTTAATTGCATTCCAAGATTATACGGAACAGATTGCCGTAGAACATCTCTGTTTGATACTGAATCTCCAGGTTTGCTGAAAAACTTAACATTAGTTTTATTTAAAGCTAGTGTACTATCTCGTTCAATAGAAGTAATTTCAAAACTCATTCTTGGCAATTTGATCGCCAATTTATCGTCTTCTAAACTACTATCTTGCCGTATTCGCGCAAGAAACTTACTTTTAGGACCATATGCTAATGGTACACGAGTTTCGCTTGTGCCTTTACGAACAACCTTTAAATTATTAAAGATCGTTCCAAACACAGCAACAGACTTCTTAAGTGTCTGATTATAAAAATGTACTCCGTCTAACATGTTATGTAATGTTTATTTCTCCAAATGGGTTTATTTCACTGAAGTCAATAAAGTTATTTCCTATAGATTCAAATTCTTCGTTATCTGCAAAGGCATCGTTTGTATCTATTGATGTGAATGAATCTTTATAAGAATCCGGTACGTTAGGATCTTTAAGAGCAATTGAATATGATGCTAGTGATCTCTCACCAATCAAGTTACCAACAATATCACTCGTTAAGCTAAACGATAGATTAGTGCCATCACTTGATTCAATACCAACTACATCAACTTCTCCGTTTCGTACTTCGGCAATTTCGCCATTGATTATAACTTCTGGAGAACCACCTAAAGATTGCGCAATGTTTTCACCAACAATAAACGAACCAGTTCCAGTTCCAAGATTGAACGTTGTTCGACTTGCATACTTTGTCTCAAAGGAATCAATCTCTTCAACTCCAGTATCAATTGCTTCATTACCATATTCGAATAACTCACACGTAAGTTTATACGTCGGCATATTCTGCAGTTGATAGAACGGTGTATCTCCATCTACATATCTAATTTCGAATAGACCTTTTACAAGAGGTAGATAAATTAAATCCCCCTCGTTTGGACGAATAAGCTCATTCGGTTCATTGCCAAACTTACCAATCAGGTTGTTCCATCGCTTTCGCGATAATACAAAGCTTATCTGATTTCTAACCTCTAAGCCAAATTTGCTTAACAAATTTCCATCACCTTCATAACCATCAACACTATCAACATACATTTCAATCATGTATGCTTCACCGAACTTACTTAATGCATCTTCATTAAATACATAATCTTCATTAACTATAGTTCTTGGTATATAATACGCCTCATGACCATATATACGAAGACTCTCTATGATAATATCTTCATAGAGATTCTGCTCGCTAGGAGTTCCATGTGAAAAATAAACATTTCTTGGCATAATACATTATCCAACAAAAAAGTCAGTTGGTTTCTCATAAGTTAACTGCATAGTTTCTTCAATCTTCTCAATATCTTGTACTGCATCATCATAGATCTGTCTACCATTAAGTGTAACACCACCTGGCAATTGCATTCCTTCAAACTTAATAAGATTTAGTCCCCATTGCCGTTTAATAAGAGCAACAAGATATTTCTTTAAGAGCATATCATTATAAATTTCAGCATATTCATCGGGATCTAAAATTTCGTGCCCTTCAACAATAATGTAAATGCCTTCTTCTAAATCATTACCATCGATATAGACTCTATTTTGATGACGAGAGAACGAAGATTTCTGACTCATCCCATTGATCTTAAGATCAATCATAGACATATACTGCTTCGTCATTGCATAATCAATAAGAACACCAGGATGGCGAAGATTATATAGATCATTTAAGTGCATTTGGTACTCAATCGAAAACATTCCTGATTGAGAAGTATTTGACCTAATTGGCCAAACAGTATTGACAAAAATCATTGAGTCTGGAACTGTAACATAGCCATTAGTCACATCTTCAGAAGTAACTAAATGTTTACGATAGTTGCGTACAATAGAATCAGAGTGATACTCCTGATAAAATTGCAAAGCTTCATCTAAACGATCCTCTAATTGATCTTCATCGACATTGATCTCAATAACTGGAGAACCGAGAGCTCTTAGAGCATACTCAATCAACGTAGGTCTGGAATTTGGTTTAGGCATGATTTTATTTATAAACCCTGTGTGACTCTAGGTGTTACGTCAACTTGTCCTTCAATCACGCGTGTTACAATTGGAGTAGCATCATCTGATAGAACTTCAATATCGTAAACATATCTTCCAGCTTTCAGTGCTCCAGTTTGTACAGCAGTTAAAGAAGCATTTAATGTTTTCTTTGTATTGTTTATGTAAATAGTAAAATCAACTGCATTCGTAGAAGTATATGTCTTACGCAATTGTCCTCTGTGTGTATAGTTAGATAAATCAGCCGCCCCCGCTGGGAAGGTTGCCGAAAGATCAACAACAAAGTTAAAATCTGAGCCTTGATCGATAAATATATTTGTGTAAGTTGCCATAAAATTGTTGATTTATACATTCCAAACACTAGAATCTCATTTGGCAATGCTCCAGAGTGTCTGGCTGGCGGCAATTGATAATACCATTGCCACTAGGGAGAAAGACTGTTGCAGAAATGAGGTTGTTACCCTCCATTTTCTTTTCGTCGTAAATAGCTTGTGCCGCTGCTGCGTCTGCTGCATCCGCTGTAGAATATTGACTAGCTCTCCAAGCAGTAACTGCTGTAGCTCTTTCTTGCTCGTCAGCATTCTCATCGTGTATCAAATCCTTTAGCTCTTGAGGCATTGGACTTGGCTGCGATAGCATCCAGACTGAGTCTTTTAAATGTAAGATTTTGTTTTCCATATTATCCTAGGTTTATTTCAGTAAAAGTGTCATCTAAGCAAAGTCTTACTTTGCCAGTCCCTGTCGCTGAGAATCCAGAAAGACCAGTGCAACGCGAACGAATGACATTCCCGTAATTTATACAAGTAGTATTAATAGTTGAGTCAGTATTAGTTGCAAAAGAATTATTTTTAGCAGTGCAATTTTCAATTACTGCTCCCGCTTTAATTTCTGCTTGAGCACCAACCACATAGCTGGAAGCGAAAGAGCGAGATCCGCCTGTGCAATTTTTAGCAGTCCCAGCAAACACTGTTTTTGGTGCAACATTTCCCGAAGCAGGAGCAGATTTAACAAAACCAAAGGACTTGTCCCCACCTGTGCAGTTTTCGTATGTTGCTTCCATTTCAACTGCAGCATCTGTTTTTGTATTGTGTCCAAAAAATGATTCGTCCCCACCCTTACAGTTTTTATATGTGCCTTTAATACCCCGCCCAGCAAAAAAATCTATACTATTAGATGCACCCGCAAAAGCTCTAACTCCGCCACAAACGCAGTTTTCAGTTAATCCGCTTGCATCTTGTTGACCGAAAGATAAAGATCCTACTGCTGTGCAGTTTTTAATTGTGCCTCTATTAAATGACCCAACCAAACCGCCAAATCCTCTGTCTGTGCCTGTGCTGTGGCAATTATCGATGATTCCGTCATTGTATAAATCTTCAAGAAACGGGTTGCCAGAACAGTTTTTAATTGTGCCAGTATTACCATTGCCAAGATGCACCCAATCATTCGTTGCATTTACATTATCAACAGTTCCATAATTATCCTCAACATTAACAGTAGTTGCTGCATTTACGTTTTTAATTGTTCCGAAATTACCACCAGTGTCTGATTTGAAATATGTGCCGCACGTTATATCTTTTATTGTGCCATTATTCTCATGATTATAAAAATTTGTTCCTGTTTTTATATCTTTAATTGTCGCAAGAGATGTAACTCGATAAACATGAAAGGAACTAGTTGTTGTTATGTTTTCAATATTTCCCTCTGCAATATTTAAGAAAAAACTATTGCAAGTAAAATTTTTGTATGTTGCTGTTGTTGAAAGAAAAAATGTATTGTCAATAATAGAGCCAAGGGTTGGATTCCCAATGCCAATAATATTTACTGCTGGATCAAAGTTATCAAATTCTACATTTTCATAAGTTCCAGCCATCACAATTAACGTTTTGGTGTTGCCCGTCAATAAAGCTGCTTCGTCATACTTATCTTGGATGTTGTCGCCATCGTTGCAGATAACAACAGAATCAGTGTTGTGTGCCGATGCCGATTGATCTGCCTTTAAATCAATGCTATCTGTTATAGTTGTTATAAAGGATGCATCATCACCAATTGCCGCAGCTAACTCATTGAATGTATCAAGAGTTTCAGGTGCCAAATCAGTTAAAGCAGCAATTGCGCTATCAACCTCAGTCTTAGTATACGTTGTATCTTGATTTGACTTTAAATCTAGAGCAGCTTGTTGTGCGGTTGAAACTGGCTTATCGGCGTCGCTTGTATTATCTACGTTAAAAATTGCTATTTTCATATTATATGTATTTATACAAGTTAAGTTTTATTGTTCTTGGCATAGTACTAGTATTTATACAAATTCGTCGTGATCAATATCTTCTAAAGTCAATCCTTCTTGTTCGATAAACTCTAATACTTCTGCTTCAGTATCAGCAACAAAGAGATGATTGCGTGTTATAGCATTAACATAACCTTGCATAATTTCTTCGTGTATCTTAGTTACATTATTGTATATAACACCATACTCACCTTCTTGTATAATGATATTATTAATTGATTCGTGGTGTAAAGTGTGTGACATATTATAATTTTATTGTATCGAATCCTTTGCTAACAAGTGCTGTCTTTGCCTGTCCGACTGTTACATCGAAAGTAGGATCATTAATCCATGCGTTTGGGTCGATCAGTTCACTATCATCAATATCGTTTCCATTATTCTCCATTGAAATATAGCCGCTCGTATCTATTGCAGGTTTATTATCGACAACATATGCTATATAAAATGCTAAGAGAGCACGAATAATATCGGCCTTTGGTATATTATTATTATTATCTATACGAAACTCCGCTAATCCGAAATCATCAACATCTGGGTTTGATGGTGCATATACAACAAACGGGTCAGCTATTGAAGTAAAAGAGTTATTCTGACCGTAAAACCTTGCTAATCTTTGGCTAGTATTTCCAAATCGCAAACTTGGAATACTACCACTAAAATTGCAATTGCTAAAATTAAGTCCATTCGCGTTGCGGCCGAAATCACTATTTAGAAGTGTTCCCGAAAGATTCGGATTGTCAGCCACACTAAATTGTGCTAAGTTAGGTGGGAGTCTTCTCTCGTCATTGATCCCGCGTGGAATTTGACCAGTGATACCGCTATCTCTTAGTAGCAGTTGAATTAAATTATCAGGTAAATTATCAGGAATTGCACCTAAACTCACTGTACTATGCTGTAAATACAAATACTTTAAAACAGGATAATTGCTTGTATCTGGAAAAGAACTAAGAGCATTATGTTTTAATTCTATTCTATTAAGTGCAGTCTTTCCAGTTGGGTTACTGTCTTCAAAACTCTCAACGCCGTGGCCATTACAATAAAACTCAGTAAGATTATCATATTCAGTAATATCTATTGTGCCGCCTAAAGAGTCATTACCACTTGCACCAAAGTTGATTATGCTGACATCATCTTTAGGCGAAACTACCTCAATCGCTTTGATACCTGTATTAGCATTAATAGTATGATCAATGTCTGTTAAATCATTTGCTAAATTACTTTTCCCATCGCCCCAATTAATTGTCACGCCATCACCAGAAATAGAAAGCGCTTCGAAATCTGTGATTGCTACATTAACAGTATTGAGAGGATGTACCCACAGGCCAGTGTCATAATACCGTTTCCATATTAGAGTATCTCCAGAATAAACGAAGTTGGCAGGAGTCGTTCCACCTCCAACGTCAAGTGTTGTTTTTGATATCATAGTACGATACTATGGTGTAACAATATAAAGCGTAAATGGCTCAGGTACAAACGACGGGGCTTCATACTCATTTTGCGCTATCATGACAATATGATTTATTGTTTCGCTTGAAACTCTTCCGCTCATTAAGTTACTTGGGGTAATTTTCTTTGTTATATTACTATCGGTATCAACGATCACTAAGAAGTCATTACCGAGATTCAAACCCGCTGCTGCTAGAGAGTCGAGTTCTGATATTTTTTTATCTACTGCCATAATTTTTTTATATTAATGCGGTTATCTAAGCTCCAGTAATGTAATATATTGTATTAGGATCTATTTCCGACGGCGACGCCGCTTCAAGAGCATCATACACTGTCTGTGTCAATTGCCGTATAGTATTAATTGGAACAGCATCATCAGTGTTATTTTGAATTGGTTTACTGGTGCCACTGAAGAAAGTTGCTGTAGAAATTATACCATTAATATTAACATCGAATAGTATTTCGCTTTCATTTCTACGGAAAGCATACATATTTCGCGGCAGTGTATCGGCTTCTTCTTCTCCTGCTAGATTTGCTGCATTTCCGTCAATCAATGGTTCAGCTTGATTGAATATCGAAATTCCTACATTATTAGATCCGCAACGAATAGTCGAAGATCGAGATTCAACTGTAGACCAATGACCAAATTCTGCAACATCAGCCGGAACAGTAATGTTTCTTCCAATTGCAATTCCGTTAGCTCCGTTACAAGTATTAAAAGCACCAAACGCGATAGAGTCTGCAGCATTAGCATTATTAGATATACCAAACAATGCGCTGTTAGATCCTGCAGTTCCTACTGTATTAGATAGTCCAAATGCCAATGAATTAAACGAATCATTTGTATTTAAGTTATCTCTACCAAAGGTTAGATTCTCACTAGAAATTTGTTGAAGTGCTATAAAATCGAGTCTATTAGTAAGTGTATTAACGTCGGTAAGTAGCGCACTGATCTGCACAGGGAAATCAGAAGAGGCTACCTTACGAATTGTATTATCAGCCTTTTTAATATACAAATGACCATCTGAATAGTTAATTGCAATTTCTCCAAAAGATAAACTACTTATAGATGGAATAGAGCCAACTGCCTCGCTCTTTGTATGAATGATTTTTGAATATGCCATATCGTTATTTAACTAATTTAGCTTGTTTATGTCTTTCTTTTTCTAAAGTGATGTATTCAGCAACAGTGAGAGTAGTCTCTATTTCAAGCTGAGTTTCTCGGATGTGACGCAATACTTTCCAATCTGTAGATTGTAAGTATTCTAATGCTTTTTTAGATTTTTTTTCATCTTTAATTAATTTAGCAGGATACTTAACAACCGCTCTTTTATCTGTATCATAATATCCCCTTTCTTCGGAAATAATTTTATACTGAGAATTCGTTATCGTTTCAACTATAATAGAGTTAGGAACGTTAGGTTCATAATCAACAATTGATGACACTTCGCTATTTTCTATACAAACGTAATACATAATAATGTTATTTATCTATTCCACACTGCTAGCCAATTGGCTGCAGGATGGCTCCTTTGTTCAGTGCCTTGTACGTAAACTCTAACACGATCGGTGAGATACTCGTATGTACATCTAAATGAATCATCGGCGTTGACATCACCAGCAAAATTGATGTGATTTACAGAAGGTATAAACGCCTGTAAATCTGACATTGTATAGCCGGTTGGAGGATAAACATCAAAGAAATTACTTGCATTATTGAATCTGCCGACGTCGGTCGTATAACCGTAAGTGTAAGTAGCACCCGATGTAATAAAATAACCAGTAGGAGCAGCAGTAATTTTATCATCAACATATTTCTTTGTTACAAGCTCGTCGTCATTTGTGCCGTCCTTAGCTAATTTAACTGCTCCACCTTTGAGTGTCATTACCGTAGTAATAGAAGTACCAACCTTACGATTGAAATCTATATTACCGGCATTCTTCTTAATTCTCCAATTAGATGTGCCGCTTGTATCTGTAAGAATTACCTCGTCGCCTTTAACTGTTAAATCATTACCAACTTCCAACTCACCTCTAATTTTAGTGTTTCCAGTTTGAGACTTTACTCTGAAGACCGGATACTTAAAATAGTCATTATAAACGCTTATCGCTTCTTCATCACCATTAGCATCAGTAACATCGATAAGTATACCTCCACCATCATTACTGTGTGTAGTTGTAAATTTAGATACGAAGTGTCCGCCGTGAGTTTCACCAGTTCTTATTGCAAATGTCTGATGGCCTGTATGATTTGATCCTGCAGCTACAATGTTACTTTCAATTTGATCATCAACGTATTTTTTATTAATAAGATGAGAGTCAGAAGTTCCATTTACTCCAAGACTAATTTTTCGATCTGTTCCAAATGTAAGTGCTGTTTTAGTTGTTCCACTAGATTTTTGACGAAGATAAAATACATTGCTAGTTTCTTCTAGGTACCAATGATTATTCTTATCATCTCCAATTGTAAATTTCCCTCCAGCACCAATATTACCTCCAGCGTAAAAATTACCAGCAGAGTATGTATCACCAGTTTTAGATCTGATATGAAATACCTCCTTATTAATAGAAGTATTAGTATTATAGATTGATAATGCATGCTCATCATTATTATTATCCGTAATATCGATGAAGAAGCCACCACCATCTCCAGTATTAGTAGATTCGAGCTTAGCAACAAAATGTCTGCCGTGTGAATGCTTACCAACGCCTGATGGAATAAAATTACTTGATGGAGTTACAACGCCGTTATATACACCTTCTTCGTGTGTTATATTTCCAGTTGCTTGCAGAACATTCTCGTTAATAGTGTTTCCTATTTGTCCACTAACTGCAGAATCAACATATGCTTTAGTTACCGCATCAGTTGCACTTGAAGGCGTATATCCAAGAGTAAGTTTATTCTTGACATATCCATTACCATCACGATTAAAATAGCATTCTAAACTACCTTCTTTACCAACACCAATAGATCCACCATCTGAATAGATATCGAATGTAGTTAGTCCTCCGCTCCAGTTCGATGGTTTAGTGTAGCCTTCTTTAGTAATAGTTCCATTAACTTGTATATGGCCGTTAACGTCAAGCTTATAACCTGCAGCTGGTGATCCACCGATACCAACTGAACCATCTTTCATTTGTCGAAAACCAGTACCATATATCCAATCAGTGCCATCTTCGTTGTGACGGGCGATCTCAATATAATCACCGCTGTTTCTAGAACGAGAATTTAACTGCCAAGCGCTGCCACCTATTTCACCTATAATAAGATCTTCTGCCGCCCATAAAGTTTTATCAGTCTTAATTGCATCAGTGGCTTTTATCCCTCTAGTATTAATCACTCCTCGAGTGTAAATAGATGAATTACTAGAAAACGTCATTATCGGTATATCGGTATAAAAACCAGAGTCCCTCTCTCTACGCGATATAATTTCTAATCCGCCGCCGATCATGTTGCGAGCTTTAATCATCCAAGCGGATGAAGTATTACGCTCGGCCCGTAAATTAATCGCTGCATCAGTACCAGAGAGAGATACATTACCTTGCTCACGTGTTCTACCGCCAATACATAAATCCCAATCTGGATCATGCGCGCGAATACCAACTTTATTAGATGATGTAAGACTAAGAACTTCAGTAGTGCCAGACAGTGGATCATTTTCATGGAAGAATCTCAATCGCGGAGAATCGGTATTTCCATAGGTATCAACGTGCCAATAATCGGCATTATCAATAGCTCTCTTAAAGGTAATTTGGCCACCCTCAAACTCATTGCCTGTTCTATTAAGTGCTAGGTTACTTAAATCGCCAAATTGATCAGCACCTAAAACAGCAGTATCAACGTATGCTTTATTAACTATTGCGTTAGCATGATCAAGTATTACATTAACTTTACCACCTTTAAGTAGGTCTACAGTAGCATTACGGTAAATTCGTATTGCAGGAGTTCCAGAACCAGCCGTTGATTGCGGTCCAATCGCTAATTGATCTTGAGTATTTTCTTTCCAAATACCGAACCGTTTAGTTTTTTGATTAGCATCAGAGAAAATAGCTTGAGGATAACGATCATTTGCTAAGAACAGTGAATTGGAACCTTTAATATTTCCATTAACATCAAGAGATTGAGTTGGATTAGATATGCCAATACCGAATCGGCCATTCTCATCGAACCTAGCAGATTCTGATACAGTGTACGTATCATCATTAGTATCATTTGCTCTTAAGAATGCAATTTGTCCAGTGCTGTTAGATCCTTCAATAAACTGAAGAGCAGAAGATCCTCTAAGATTTGTTCCCTTTTGGTATGATGAATCAGCAACCTCTTGAAATCTACCTTGGAAAAAATACGTTTGGTTAATTTCTGTGCCGTCAGGCATCCAAATAACTTCAGCAGATCCGATATCCCCTCCAGGGACAGCTGCGATTAGATTCTGTTTAATTGCCTGATATGTGCCATCTACTGGTATAGAACCTCCGAAGTTGAATAAATTATTGCTTACATTCCAACCAGTTGAGAATGGTCCAGCAGATGCTCTAATATCAGTCTTATTTGTTTCAAAGACTACCTTTCCATCAACAATTATTATGTAACATAGACCGTATGGTCCACCAGTATTAATAGCCTCTACACCTATTCGATCGTTACCAGTAACTATAAAGGTGTGCGAATTCGGGGTTGTCCAATCTGTACCCTCTCCAATTAAAGCATCGTTGTGATAAAGCTTATATTGATTATCACAAGTGATCCAGACAGTAGCAGTTTTGCCAACATTACTTGCTTCACCATCTTCACCTGTAAGGTTTGAAAGACGAAGGTTACCTCCGACCATTGCTGATCCTTGATTTGTTGATAGAAATCCGTATGCCCGACTAGCTGCACTAAATTGATTAACTTGAATAGCGCCGCGAAATTGTGCAGATACCGTATCGTCTGATGGACCTCTTACACTAAATCTATTACTAGAAGGAGCGCCGTTCGCTAAAGTAGTAAATCCACCAACTGCCAATTTACTTTTAACATTAACACTATTATTAGAATAAAAATCTAATACAACGCTATCATCGTATGTATTTTTAGAAGCATTCCATTTTCGTGATACAACACCCATTGATCCACCATTTGAATCATACGCGTTAATCATCCAGGCGTGGCTAGTGTTCTTTTTAGGTCTTAATGATATTGCACCGCCATCTGCACTAATTGCTACGTGACCAGCTTCTGTTGACCTATTACCTACGCATAAATCCCAATCTGGAGCACTCTCGCGAATACCAATTTTTCCAGAGGTGTATAACTTACCATTAACATCTAGAGGCTTAAGAGCAACTATCTTTGATGTAGTTAAGTTAAGAATACCATCTAATGGTCTACTATTATTTTGAATAGAATTATCACCCAATTCAAATCGCATAAAAGCAGCATTTTCATCAACATCACACCTAATTCTTCCAGATGATCCATCTACCGTTGCTTTACCATAACTATGATTAAATGCGATATTTGAATTACCATATCCATCATTAAGAGTAAGTGCTACTCCTCCAGTTTTAGAACCGGCTTCGATCCAACCAGTAGTTTTTAAGTGTCCAACGACCTCAAGCTTTTCAGAAGGAGCATTTGTACCAATACCAACATTACCATTAGATGTAATACGAACTCTCTCTGCTGAACTATTGCTACTAGCTTCTCCAGTAAAGAATCTCATCGAGTTACCGATATTGTGATACTGAATTTGACCAGACTTATCACTCTTACTATCACCAAATGATATACCTGCATACTTATCATCCTTTGACCGAATAGATACAACACTATTATTAGTAGATGTTTGAATGCTCAGTTGTGTTGTAGGCGATGATGTGCCTATACCAACATTACCAGAGGAGGTGATACGCAGCTTTTCAGTAACAGGCTTCAGATTTACTCCAGTATAAAATACTAAAGATGCGTCTGGCACTCGATCATCTGTTTTTTCAGTGATAGAAGCAATTCGGGAAGAAAGCCATGAATTTACATCGCCTGTTTCATCAAAGACTCCTTTCTCTGCGCCAGTTGTATCTGGATTATAGAAGTCAATCGATGGCCCACTGCCGGAATGTCCAGAACTTGTAAAAGGTACGTTTGAATTTGTAACCTTCAACTCCAACATTGGAGTCACTTCATTCTGTGTATACTCCTTTGTCCATATTGACTTTTTAACGAATGACTTTACTCCGTTAACTGTTTGATTGCCAGTGAGCAACACAGCAAGATTCGAGAAATTATCGATTTCCCTATATATATCGTCAAGGTCAATTTTAACGGAATTCGTCTTTAGACGCCATTCGTTAAATGTATCAGTTTCGTAAACGTCTATAAACTTTAATTCTCGTGCCATAACTCTATTTATTCATTTTAACGATGAGTGTTTTAACTAAATCTTTTAACTCTGTTATTTCGTCTTTCAAATTAGCAACCTCTTTTGAGGCATTGTTGTAGTATTTTTTCCTAATTAATGCAGCGTTATATCCAGCAGAATCATTATTCAATATTGCATTTGTCGATTGATCTCGTTCAAGTGCGGTGTTCTCTTTTACCTTTAAGCGCATATTAGATGGTAGCAATTGCTCTAAAGTCCTTTACTGTTGGTACGAGAGCATGATCATTAGAAACTAGCACTATCTTAACTTGGAAAGAAGTGAAAAGCGGCAATACTGGAGAATCAGCTGAGAAATCTCTCGTGTACTGTATTTCGCTATAATCATCAAAGTCATCAATAGGTATTGGACTAGAAGGAACGAGTCTTTCAAAGGGAAGATCGTCGATATTGTCTTCACTGCGTTTAAATCTGGCATACACTAACACATTAGCACCTTCATAAGGTCTATTGATATTAAGATATGAATCAAATCTATCTGAAGGATTGTTAAGAATAACTTCCTTTGTAAAATACACCGCTCTAGTTTCATTTCTATTAGGATATACGTAATCCTCAACAACCAATTCGGTATCGTACTTTACTAGAGGTGAAGCATTTAAATCATATTGCATTATGCTGTCAAGTGAAACATTATCAAGAGGAGAACCGTCAAGTTCTGCACTATCTTCTGCGCCAATAACATTTTTAATAGCAATAAGCGAAATACGATCTAAGTCAACAACTGGTGACACCTTCGAGTTGTCGCTTTTCATATTAACTCTAATCTTTATGTCAGAGTTGTTTGTAATAGGGGTTGAGCCAGTCGATATATAATGATTCTCGTTTGGAACAATTACTTCATACTCTCCGCCATCTACTGAAATCTCAAATAGTACGGCAGTTTCAGGATGCTCAATATAATCAGTATTCAATTGAACTTGAGAGAATTCAACAGGACCATCACTTGCTGGGGATGCATCTTCTTCAGTTTTAGTGTCGCTAATACCAGCAGCGTGCAATACAATCTGCCCCTTTCGATGAATATCAAACTCAGCTCTTCGAACAACCATCTTAAAGTCTTTCATTTGGTCAGGTGTCCAAGTAGAAGCATTCTGAGATTTAAACGATACGCCTAAGAATGGATTCTTAGAGATATATTCGCCTGTAGTAACATCATTTTTACCTACTTCAGATAACCATTGACGATACTGTGATGAATTTGATTCGGTAACAATAGCATATTCAGTGCCGTATTGAAGGTAAATCGGCGAATCAAACTCGAATGTTGTAGCTGCAGTTGCGTCATTACTTGTTGCAACTTCATCTGGCCTTTTTGATACATCGCTCAATGGAACACGCCTTTGTGTTGGTACTCCATTCTCAACTTCAACCAAGTACATCTTAATAGGTACACTTTTCTTTGATACGTGGCTAAAATATAGATCAACCGAATGAATAAAAATACCAGTTGGATTTTCACCGATGATAAACGATTGCGCCAATGGGTCATACCACTGGGTTTTTGTTGTTTTAGATGTCGACTGAAGTCTTGATTGCGAAACGCGTTCTTCTCGTCTAACTACCGATCGTGTAGTAATAAGTGTTCTTTGTTTCGTTTGAACCTTACCTGTTGCGGTATATACCGCATCTGCACTTGTAGTAGATCCTGGATCAGTTGCATTTTTACCATCAGATAGAATAACCTTTCTTTCACCTGTTGGAAATTGATACTCTGAATTATTTGGTATAACAAACCAACCGTATACATCACCGCGATAGTCGGTAATAACATTTCGTCTCGGAGGTAATTGACTGCTAGACTTATTATGGAAAGTTTGTACTGAAGCATTTTCAGACCATTCTTTATAATCACTTGCTACAACACCAGTTGCATATTTTGTGATATCTTTTCCATCAAAGAATACATTAAGCTTTGTATTTGGCTTAAATAGCTTGCCACTAAAGTAGACCTTACGAGCTCTAATAAATGGCACAAAGCTCACGTCAATAACACGATCATCCTTCTGTCTAGTGACACTTTTTATTGAAGCTGTTGTTTTAAGTCCATCACGAACTTGTTTTGAATTGGTTGTTACAGTAGTAACTTTACGAATCCAACCTCGACCAGGACCAACCCCCCATGGGATTCCGGCACGATTTCTACGTTCCACCGATTTGGTAACCACTGGTGTTCCAGTCCAAGTGGTTTGCCAGGAGTTCCACTGAGTACCAATTTGATTGACACGATTCACCTCAGCTTGTAGATCTGCCAAATTCCCACCAACTTGGTTTACAATATTTGGTGCTCTTCGTGTTTCCATCCATTCATCTGACGAAGGAGAAAGTTTTACTGATCCTAACCATGTAGCTACATCGTAAGGATTAACACTAACTGATACTGCAGCTTTTTGTTGATCGATCCAAGCTGCACCTTGAGTATATGAAAGAGTGGCTAGACCATCGGTAACAGTCACGAGATCTATATCTTCGCTATTACCAGTTTGTGTAAATGGAACAGTACGACTTAAGAAATACGGTCTAAGAACTGGATCCGCAGAATCCATTGAACAGTTGTAATGAGAATCAGTATGATCTCCTACGGTATGGTTTTGAAAACTGTCAACAATAATTCCATTTTTAAATCTATCGTATGGGTTACCAGCATTAGTTTCAAAAATTTGTTTACCAGTAGCTTCTCTTTCTAAAAGAGATAGTGTAGTATAATATTCTAGATTATTGACTCGAGAATTTATCGACCCAATATCTCGCATTGTAAATCTACGATTATCAACGAATTCGCTTTCAACCATGCTATGGCAGAACGTATAAGCCGGTATAACGAGAGTATAAAGATGCATCGCGGTGGCTGGAACTTCTGGCTCTTGTGGATTTACTTCTGGAATACCCTCAATAGTTTTAAATTCTCCATCTCTTGTAACTACTAATTTATCAATTCGAGAAAGGTAATAATCAACCTGTGAATCAATTGTGCTATTGGGATCTAAGTGTGAACCTGTATCCGTCGTGCCAACTCGGGCTCTAAAATCTAATACATCAGAAAGACGTAATTCTTTGTATGTTGGTATTTCGTCGTATTCTATTGGATCGAGTCCTGTATCCGCCGCACCATATGAATCAACTGAGAAGTAATCACCAGGAGTATGATCAAAATATGTATATGTTATTTTAAGTCCGCCTGTTCCTGCGGCACCGACTTGTCTGTCTGGACCAACATACTGAACTGAACCTCTCTTATAGCAACCATCTCTTTGACCATTGTCAAGAACAAATTCTGTTACTGGAATGTCAACCGTACCTTCATCACTTTCGGTGGTGGCTGATGTAATTTCAATGATATCATGCTGTGCTAGGTTATGGAAAGTACCACTGTCAAGATCAAAATCTGTAGCAAGTAATTCTTCAACTATTCCATTCTCAGTACTACTTTTAACTTTCTTTGTACCTTTACTTAAGGTAGTTCTATATGAAGCTATAACATTTATTACGTTTACGCTAGGAGCGCCTGATATTGTAGTAGTAGTATTAAGTGTCGCAATAGTATTATTTGTTCCGCCAATACTGTAACTAGTTACATCGTGCCTCACACCCGCATTGTCAATTATAATAAATGAATCATTTCCAAGTTCTTCAAATTTACTAGGACTTATTACTTGAATCTGGCATTGATTTGCACTAGCTGTTATAGGAGTAAATAACTTTCTTTCAGTAAATTCAATTTCACCAGTTTGGTTCTTAACAGATTTAATAAAATTAGCTGGAAGCTCATATATTGACTTATTATATTGCGTATCATATAAGGCAGTGTCTGTCACTGCGAATACAAAGTTGTCTTGTTCGATTGTATTTGCATCAATCAAAGAAGTAACTCCATCTTCAAACTGTATATCATAAATATACAGTTTAAGCTGAGTACCAGTATACTCTAAAGAACGAAATCTGCATGTAGCCAGCGTTGCCGCTCCGTCTTTAATTTCAGCCACGTCATTTACATCGAATGAAGGTGCTCCGCCTGAGATAGCATCGTCTGCACCGAGAATATATGATCCAAGATGAGCGTTACTATAAACTTGTTGAAAACCAGATGTTGTGCGAGCCTTTGGTACTACAACGTCAATTCTTTCAGGTTCCGCGATTCGATAACCGTCAACGTATGCAATAGATGGTTCAACGCCAACTACAAATCGTGATTTACCAAATTTAATTCTATCTGCTTCTGATTTTTCAGATAATTGACCAGGTGCTACACCTGAAATGTCATCAGCTAGAATAGTGATATCACTATCAAGCATTTGTTGAGCGCTATATACACCCCGTCCACACCGTGAATCATCTTCTGATACGTTATAAAATCCAGTAATATCGATAACATATGGATCTAATGCATAGTCGCCGCTTTCTTCTTGGGTGCGCTGCGCTAATACGTCAGTAATTCCGCTAAATTCTGGTCGAGCGACTTGTACTATTGCGCTATCATCAACTTCTAATAGAGATAGAGTATCTCCGATTGATGTGGCATTACTATAAATCTTTGGATGTCCAGCAATAAAGTCTACGTCTCTATCAGATGTGTTTTTACTAAAAATAACTAATTCTAAATCAATCGTGTATCGATCTGCTCCTGGTGCAGTTTCATTTGGATAGCCTGCAGCATTATCGAGCAATGAATTATCCACTTGATAGTTAACAATAGATTCATTTACTTTAAAGGCTAATTTAGCATTTAAGAGATAGTCTATTGCTGGTAAACGAGCAAAGATTGATTGCTCCTCAGCAAAGACAAACTGCCCCTTAATAAAGAATACACCTTGCTCAGACTTTCCGTGAATAGCTTTACCAGTATCTACAACTGTTCCAAAATCTTGTCCTGCTGCATATTCTGTTTGAAGTTCAGTAGTAATAGTATTAGCTAACTCAACAACCTGTGCAGGACTTGCTAAATGATCAAACTCTTGTACATTCTCGCCTTCTTCATCTTGTACCGAATTAAGATACTTAATAAAGAATCTATATCGATTTAATTCTGGAAGGGCTTGATAGTGTAATACTTCTGCATTAATAAAAACTTCAGGGCTTACTGAAGGATCATAATTCAACCGAATTTCATCAACTAAGTTTAGATATGGAACTAAACCAGTTACGAGAGATGGATTAATATCCAAATCAACATAGTTTAAATTTCTTTCTAATGTAGCTTCTGTGGCTAATTCTGGAACTGGACCTTCTTTAAATACACCTCGACCTAGTTTGTCGATTTGATTCTGCAGAATAGACTGCATTTGGTTGAGCTCACGTACTTGTACGCTTACTCCAGGTTTAAAAAGAATTCTAAGAAAATTCTTTTCTTCTGCAGTCTTATTTTTAAAGTTTATGTCTGGTACGAAGAAATCATCGACATACGGTATATTTTGATAGGTTTTTATAGCCATTAGAATTGGATAACAAGTTTTACTTCATCTGTTTGATTATAGTTTCTATTTATAGGCTTTCTATTCTCATAAAAAATAACTTCACCAGTCTCAGGAAGATATTCAGGATCGTTGGCTGAGAGACACGTATATGTTTCTTCATCCCAAAATCCTCCTATAGTTGTAATTTTAATCGATCCTTCACCTTCAGGTTCGAATCGTTTAAAGTTAACTAATGGAGAACTATTTTGGTGATAGTATAATCTTTCGTTTTGATTATCGGAAATATCTAACCAAGCTCTAGCTCCAGTTCCCTCTTGTTCAATAATAAAATCTCTTCCGATATAATCTTTTACAAGAGTTGTAGGTGGCAATTGAATATACTTTAGGGCATCATATGCTTCATCGTGAACATAGAAACCTTCATTTGTATCATCATCGTTATCGTTCGATTGATTAATAGCTGGATTTCGTTGTGGGTTTTTAACCAAACTAATTTGGCGAACATCAACAGCATAACCAACAGGAGCTTCTCCATCGACTTCTCCAATAAAATCAACTGCAATACCAGCGTAATAAGATGGAAGATCATTATCAGGATATCGACCAAGGCCGTCATACGGTAAAACATATGGTACGATTTCTATCGTTTCGCTTATTACGTTATCAACCTTTACTGATACTGACGCTGATACATAACCCTTTCTCCATGGTATTACACCCTGGGTTTCTATATATGTAATTGACTCGATACCATTAGCACCAAAGACTACATCAAAACCGTTCTCAGAATTCATTTCGACGTCTTCAGCATGTTGAAGTTCACCAGTTTGAGTATCGCGGGTAGTGCCAACTAAGTTAAGTTCCGCAGAGTCCACATTGACTGAATTATCTCCTCCACCATAGTTAATCTTAAATCCGTATACTAAACCTCCAGTGGTATTTGCGATCTGAGTAAAATCTTCGTCTGATGGGCTTGGATATGTATAGTTTACGAACTGATCAGTATAAAATTTAGAATCTTCATCTAAAGATGTTACGTAAGCCCAAAGATAAGCATCAGACAATTTTGCTGGAGTATGATAACTTTCTTGAGATGCTCCTGCTCCTGATGGAATAGCGGTCGTTGATTCTATGATATCACCATTAGAATCAATATTGGATAGACACATATAGACACGATCATTAGAAGTAACATAACACGGATAATGTGCTATACCGTCAATTGTTTCATAATCAAAACACCTTGGATCGGTTGGATCATATGTTTTATAAATTCTGTTAAACGCCCAATTGTTTCTAGGAATAACATTAAAAACTTCAGCCGCATCTGTCTTCACTAAAACCAAAAGGTTTTTCAATACGTCTGTCTTCATGATAGTGGTATCAATCGGCAAAGGAGCAGAGAACTGTCTGCTATATTCTGTTACCTGATTGCCTTCAGCATCTGCTGTATCAGGCCAACTGTCTGTCTTACCAAGTCCAATAAAGTAGTCATCTACTGTTGATGATTTAATATCATTAGTAAAAATCTTACGAGAGTTCTTTCGAAATTCTGATGTTATAATTGCTGCCATAGTCTTATTTATATAAGTTTAAATTGAATAGTATCACTAAACCAGATTAAAATAATCTGGTATCATTAGTACCAACCATGTTTGCTTTGAATTGACGGTTTGTATACGATGAACATCTCCGGTATTAAACGCAATTGCTCCATATTGAGGAACTTGAACAATACCGTCCTTAAATTCAATTGAATTGCCACTTGTTAATGCGATTGAAAAGAACTTTCCAATTGTATTTTCTTTCCAATAATCGATATCGCTCCACTCTAAAAAGTCACCGCTTTGTAATTGCATAAATGATGAAACAAGAACTTTGTCTTTTAGTCCTATTGTTTCTGCTAAATCTTCAATAGCATTAAATAGCTTATTATTTTTAGCTACTGCTCGTGAGCTTATAAACTCATAATCAGAAAGAGTTTCTAAGTTATCGTGTATGTGTGATTCGCGTCTATCGATACCTTCGATTCTTTTAAAGCCTAAACCATTTGCATGACTTAAAATAGTATTAACTTTTGTTTCAATGTTTGTAAATGTATGTTGTTGTCTATTCATGATCTTAAAATATGATTACTAAACTGTATCTTTTAGAAGTAACTGGTGGAACCCAATGAACTGGTTTCATTCCTTCAAAATGATAGCCATATCCCTTTTTATCTTTAAATACTTTAATTTTTTCTTCTTTCTCTGCTTCGTTGATATTTATATTATTATGATAAACTTCTTTATCTCCAAAAATTAAACAATTATCAGGATCTGTTTGTAATGGAACACAAATTGTGTGAAAAGCCATGCTGTTGTCAACATGCGGAGGAATAAATGCTCCTATATCATACTTATTGATTTGCACCTCAACCGGAGCAAATTCCTTAAACATTAAATCTTTAAAATATTTTTTCCATAGAGGCACTAAACTTTTACGGCTTATCTCAGCCGCGTAATATTTTCCTACGTCACCATCAACTCCGCGATTTACATATTCTTTGCTTCTATCACGAAATATGTTTGGCCTTTTTTCTGAATATTCAACTATTTCATTACATACTTCTTCAGATAAGAAGTTTGGATAAACATGTAAAAGATCAGAAATTTCATTCAAATGGTTCATACGATATCCGTTGTTATTTTCTCATATAATCCTCCATCATACAAACGATCGATATCTTCTTGTTCTTGTTCTTTAGACACGTAATTCCACGAAGTGTCGTTTTGATAAGCCAATTTATATCGTTCATTTATCAATCTGCGATTAGCTATAAAGTTTTTCACTTCATTAAACTTATCTATAGCAGCACCTGACATATTTTGTGTTTCAATAATTTGACTCAATACATCAATAATTGCATTTAATTCATGGTGTGTTTGATATACATCTGTAATAGATCTTCCGCAAGTCGCGTCTAGATTACTTTCAGTTACTACAGGAATAGAATCACCTTTGGCAATAACTTGTCCATTATCAAGATTTCCTCCATCCCATTCGTGGGTAGTATCATCAAATTCTACAGTCTTGGTAGTAAAAAAATTCTTATCAATTTGATCTATTGCATTAAGCGATACTACCGCAAAATACTCTTTTGAGACTTTATTAAATACTATTACGTGATTATTCATTATTATATATTATTTTTAAATTATTCTTCCGGATTTTATTACACTCCAAGTACTAGCACTTAAGACGTTATACAGTGTTGTGGCATATTGGAATGCGTACGTCGTACCATTACTCGAATCCTTCGTTCTATATCCCCAAACTACCATTACCTTATCTCCAGCGGCTAAATTTGGTAATACTGCCTTTGCATAAGTATAAACAGCAGTGTTTGGCGTTACATTACTAGATGAGTTTGTATCAGCGGTTTTGTAATATCCTTGACTTTTTTGAATAGCATTAACGTGATACAGTTTTCCGGGAGTTATACCAGCTACTTTACTATCAACATATGCGGTGGTAGCTCTACCACCTACTTTAGTATCAACGTATTCTTTAGTAACGAGCGATCTTTGATGATCAATGTCTCTATAAGACAAACTTGGTGCGCGAAGTTTACCATTTTTATACATCTGAAACACATTAGTATATCCAGTAGTACCAAACGAAGTTCCATCATTTGAAGAATCAAACCTTAATGATTCATAATCAAGCGGCATTCTCCAAAAAGAACCTCCACCGGTTTGATCAGTTTCTCTAAATGATAGAGGTACAGCAGCAGAGTCGATATGCAATTTACCCTGCTCGGGTAATATAGTATCTCCTCCAATTATTACTCTATTTCCACTATGATTAATCGTCATGGTTGGAAGTCTGTCACTATTTTGGAATACTATTTTATCATTTGCATAGACTGTTAGAATGTCTTCAGTTCCGATGCGTTCTGCATATATTTCTGTCAATGGCGTAATACCTGATACTGGCTCGCCTAATCGCAATTTGCCTTTAACGAATAGGTTTTTACTGGTATCCCAACTTGGTGCACCTGTAGAAAGTTTATTTGCAGATACACTGCCATTCTTAATAGTTGTATTTACAACAGCATTTGTTGTATTACCTGCGTGCCACAATTTATTCTGTGTTGTTTGTCCACCAGCGTAAACTTCATCAGTAGTGATAATACCACCATTCGAGACACCCAAATCAACTTCACCTGCAACATTGGTTACTACATTCCATGCATCAATCACAAGCCGAAGTCTCATACTTGGATGACTAAAATATTCTACTGGATAAACACGAACCCATCGAGCAGTAACTGGAGAAAATATATTTTGGTATGAAGAGTCTGTATCGCTATTTCCAGTAAATACTTGACCATTATTAATATAAGTATAAGTTATATTGTCTGTAGAATATGCAACCTTATACTTTGTAACCCATTGTTCCTGACCATCACCACGTCCTCTAGTTTGTAGACCAGCAAAAAGCTGATTTTGCAATAGATCGAGTTGTACATACTCGTTAGGAAGATTATTCTTGTCATCGACTGACCAAGCAGTTGTTGAATAAAATTTAGATTGGTTCAATCCGGAAGCGTAATATCCGCTATAACTTCTTTGAGCTTCATTAGGATCTGGATATGAATAACCAATATTTGGGTTTTGACTATCAGGTACCCAATCTCTTAACCTCCATCCACTAGTTTGGAAATTATCACCTAACAGAAATGCTTGAACACTATTGCTCGAATTCGAAATAAATATCTGAAGTGCAGCTCCATCATATGTTTCACCTTCTTTTATTCGAATATTCTTAAATGGCAGGTTTCGATTATAACTACTACTATGTAAAACAGTAATGTTGTTTGAATCATCTCTACCATAACTGTGAGAAGCATAAAAAACAATAGATTGATGACGACTGGATCTTTGATCTTTCAGGCCAAATCTTGCGACCGCTCTACTTCCAGTATTAACCGCGATAGTGTACCAACCAGGAGTCAAATTAGATTTTAATGCGTTCGGACTTGCAGTATTATTAATGAATTCTAAAGAATCGATTCCATCGAGTGTGCTAGCATTGGTGAGACTAGCAGTCTTATTATCAACATACTTTTTCGTAGCAGCGTGAGAATCAGCGGTCGGACTCAGTACTGAAATCTTTGTATTAGGTTTAGCAAAATCACTCGCATGATATCCATCAAGTAGATCTGCATCCAGGCCGGAGGTAGTTCCATCATTACCAGCATTCCAATATTTATCACCGGAGTTTGTGATAAGATCTCCCCAGATGCGAACTTGTCTACCTTCGTAAGATCCACCTGCAGTAGTTTTTGTACCAACAATATTTAGACCACTGGCAAATTTTCCAGCGCTTATAGTACCGTCATTTGCATCAGCCGCATTGCCGTGAATAAACCGAAGGGTCTTTCCTTGTGCAATAGAGCTGTCTCCAGTAAATGCAGTTCCAGATTTTAGAGCAAAAGAGCTTGCATGGTATCCATCAAGTTTATCAGCATCTAGACCAGAGGTACTTCCATCATTACCTTCATGCCATATTTTATGCTCAGTAGATCCGTTATCGAATGTAGCAACCAAGCTATCTTTACTGGGTACACTAAATACAATCTTATCATCTTGCGGTGCACGAGGATCATTTGTTACACCAATGACAAGATCTGATTGCTCTCCAGTTTGGTCACCGTGAATGCCGTGGGCGCGATATTGAATAAATGCTCCATCGCCAGAATCTCCAAGTGTACGAACACCATCTGCGCTGGACTCAAAGAATATTCCACTTGCTCCAGCACTATTTCCCTTTAACCATAGATTTGTTGCATCCTTAGCAAATGCTTGATTGGTATTTTGATAGAACCCATCTGCCACAGGGCTTTTAGAGCCGTTAATCGTAACTCCACTTTCAAATTGAGGATTAGATCTTAATATATAGTTATCATCAGGATATACCTTTGCAATCTCGGCTGTAACATACTCTTTTGTGGTAAGAGATTTTTTATTTGAAGCAATAAGTGATTGCGTCTGAAGAGGTGCAACAATGTGCCCACCGTTTTTAATATCCAAAGCAAGTACATTATCTGAATAAATTTGAGTATGTGTACTCTTTATGCTTATATGATCGGCTGCTGAGGCGTGGTTGCTATCATATAACTCAATAGATGCGGTTCCAACATTTCCACCAAAAAGTCTAAGTGATGTATCATCGTCATTCGCGAAAGGAGCAGTTGCACTTCTTCCGTATATGTTCCGCGTGTAAAGACCATTGTTTGATCGATCATGCGCAATAAAGATTGATCCAAGTGATCGTAAAGTGCCATTGCTTTGCCAATCTGGTGCACCTGTTGTAAGATCGTTAACACCAATCTTAGTAGTAAGCTTTCTATATAATGTGTCATGATTATGACCAACAAGAGAAAATGCTGTTGCTTCTAATCCATCGAGTAGATCAGCATCTAGACCAGAGGTAGTTCCATCATTACCAGCATGCCATATTTTATTTGCCTTATATGACAATTCAGTGTTACTAATCTTAAGAAGATCGATTAAAGTGTCATTATATGGCTGATGCGTAAAGATGAAATATTCATTCCTATTATCAGTCGTTTGGAATTCAAGGCGAGAAGTATTATCACTGTCACCAGTATTGTAAAACTTGATAGAAGCTCCATCAGTATTTCTATTCCAAACTATACCTTGTTGATCATTACTGAAGTTAACATCGCCTGTTAGAGCTCCTCCTGAAAGTTTTAAATATCGAGTATCATGATTATGAGCAATGAGAGAAAATTCTGCTGCTTCTTTTCCGTCAAGCAAATCAGCATCTAAACCAGAACCTGATCCAACATTATTTGTATGCCATAGCTTGTTCCATTCCCTTTTACCATCGTTGTTAGTAGATCTAAAGTAAACATCTTGCTCATAGAATGGAGCAGCGAACTGCAAAGAATTGTAGTTGGAGGAATTACTGTGTGTACTTGTAAGTAAGTGATACCATAAACCAGTGCTTTCTGGCCAACCGTTATTCGTATCTGCTGCATTTGTTTCATAGAAGCCACTATTCATACGAAGAGTGATATCATTTAAACGAGTTATCTTTGGAAATTTTTCTTTATCAACATAAGATTTGGTAACCAAGTGATTTGGCGATGTACCTTCGGTATGAAGAGTAACTTTCCTTTGCTTAGAATCAATTGTAAGGGCAATTTGATTATTATCCTGTGATCGAAATGTGTGTTTATCTGCATCGTAATAAGCAAATCCAGGGTGGTTAGGATTATCAGAACCGTATAGCTCAATATCAGCACCACTTATATTTTCTTTACCACCTTGAAGAATTAATCTAGAAGTATTGTTGTTAGTACTAATTACACCGCTATCTGTAATAAATCCGCCGCGCGTATATATGGTACCGCTGTCACCATATATGCGAGTAAGTAAAAGAGGACCTCCTTGAAAATTGATATTCTGTGTAGCAGGATCAGCTACTCCTAAGTGTAAATGATTACCTTTCTGGACAATCTCATTTGAATCAATTGCAATTCCGTAATCACTCGCTCCAACTAGAAGTGCTGGATTTGCGAAATTGTTGTAACCAATAGTAGTGGAATCTTTTCCAGTAATATGAAGAGATGTATCAACTTTAACATTCGAAGATGATACCTGCAATTTTGTACTACCATTTAGGCTAAACTCAGTAGATCCTTTATTATCAATCTGTAAGGCTCCGTTTAGTCCGCTTTTGCGTAAGATTCTTGCATAACCTACGCTATCTGAAGAAACGTTAGAAGAAATAAGTTTTATTTCAGTAGGATCGGTAGAAGTATTTGTTCTATCGCCGAGATCCAATTTAGAGCCATTGACATCAAGGTCTTTTATGATTGTAACAGTACCGTCATTAGTCCATTGAGGACCAATGTTTTCAACCTTAGCACTTGTGATTGAATCATCAAGGATTTCAAAAGTACCAACTGAATTGTCTGACATGTGTCTCAGCTGAATACAATCATCTTGGATTCTTGTGGGATCAAGAGGTCTTATACGAATATCAGCATAGTCGACATATTCTTTTGTAACAATTGCTCTAGGTCCAGAAGCAAGAATTTGGTCCTGAGTTTGGTCTGGAATTTTTACTACACCTCTAATTTCTACACCGCCAGTATAATCTTTCGCATAATTAATAGTTAACCTATCTCCGCGATTATGAACAAGTGCTCTACCGTTGTGAACATTTCCTTCAGAACGGCCAGCGCTATATAGATGAAAATCTGTGCCGTATGACCTAATGCGACCTTGAGCAATAACATCTGATCCAACTAATAAATTATTGGGAACAGATACCGCACTGTCGCTCCATGACGGTCCATATGCAGATAACTTTGATGGATCGATCGCACCAGTTGCAACTTTACTATTAGTAATGGCGCCATCTTGAATCTTAACAGTTGAGACTGCTTCAGTAGAAAGCTTAGAATTAACAATAGAAAGATCTCTAACTTTATTAGTCGTAATAGCATTATTAGAAATAAGATCTGTACCAACTGCTAATTTTTTAATGCTCAACCTTTGATTTAGGTCAATTTCATTAATAGTAAAATGTGCAATATTTACTTGACCAGTGCCGATCTTATCGCTATAATCAATAGTAGCAAACCTATCTTCAATCTTCTTAAACGTATTTAAGTTTGTATTAACGCCGTCTAATAGTGCAGTAAAGTCGGATGCAACCTCAGAGTTTAATCTGAAGTCCTTTAGTACATGATTGCCCGTAACACGGGACGTTGTACTATCACCAAAATATCCTTTAATTTCTGTATCGTATAGTGCTTCTCTATGGTCGATATGAGTATCAACTGCTTTTGCTGTAGTAAGCCTATCGTCTACAATATGTGTATCAATTCTATCAGTAGATGTAACATAACCTGCTGGATCAATGTGAATGAATTTTACATCATTAGCTAGAATCTTATACTTGTCAATTGTTATAACATCTGTAGTATTATCTTCCTTAGTATATGTTAAAGTAAACTTTTCATTATCATCTGCGACGGTTTGTCGATCAGGCAAAGCTGCACCAGTAACAACAAGATTTGTTACCTTTTCAAACCCTTGATCACTCGCAAACAGCGAATCAAGTTTTATTTTATACGTGTGATATGCTCCAACAGTGCCATCGATTATTGGGAAAAACTCTTCCCCGTTGATATCAATCTGAAGTCTCTCGTCTAACGCTGAAATTTTAGTACTCATTAATTCTATTTATAAAGTTTTTAGTTGCTAACAGAGACTTCTGCAGATGTTTCGATTATTTTAACTAGTGGTTCTGGACTATCATATTGACCCGCGATTGTGTATATTGTTCCAGATACGAATAACTGATCAAGTTCTGGCTTCGATGGATATACGAAGTCTGGTGATGCACTTGTATTTATAGCGCCCCTCCATCCAACTAATATGGTATTGCCGCTGTTTTTAGTGCTGACAATTAATCCTTCGATCGTGATACCGCCCCCTAGATCTTGATATACAACATTTCCACTAACCAACTGAGGACCAGTGTACGATAAAATATCGATTTGAACTGGAGCAGATATATCAGCATCATCTTCAGGATCATTCCACCAATCGGCAATATCGTCAATAAGCAATTCTTGATCATAAGGAGAAGAATCAGACTCAAGGAATACTCCATCACCACCTTCAGTTGAAAGTTGATTCCTCTTTTCAATAATAGCAGCTACATTCATAAATGTAAATTTATCAGCAATTGCATCAATAATTCGTGTATTGAGATATGAGCTAATATCACCTACATCCTTAAATTTTAGATTTTGATGATAGTCTTGTTTAGTAATTACTGCAGCAGGTACTAATGAAGGTATGACATATTTAAATGCTGTTAGTACCGCTCTCATGAACATCTCTGAATTAACATCGATGCTTGAGCGATCTTGTAATAGATATGCCGCATCTTGCTCCTCATCACCATAAATATTTAGTACTTCTGATTTTAGCTTAACAGGTTTAGCCTCAATTGTTATCGTATTTGTATAGCTTTGAGTATAAATTTCTCCTGTAACAAACGAACTACCTACTCCTACTAATTTAACTATTCCGGTAAAGTAAAGTCCATCAGGAGCAATATTTGCTATAATGCCAGTATTCTGACTTGGAGAGTTATTATCATCTTGATAAACTACATCGCCGATACTTAATTCAGGTTCGCCATTTAAGTTTAATATTCTAATTTCGACATCTTCTGCTGGATTGCCATCTGAGTATTCATATGTATATTTCGCAGCAGCCTCATTACCTGGAACAGACCTTGCTAACTTAGTCCATAAACCAGCTTCAAATATAAACTCTCGCACTCGAATGTCTCCTTGTAACCAACCAGGTTGGAAAACAGGCATATGATAACCACCAGTAGCATTTGGAGCTGTAAGCGATTCAAGCCATCTCAAATCCTCTACAGGTTGATTAGTTCTAAACGGCGTAAGAAATCTATCTTCTACTTTAATTACACTTGTGTTTTGTCTAGTTTCTGGATCAAACAAAACAAACTTTGGTCCAAACCAATGATTATCTCGTATAACAAGAAGAATAACACTCGCAAAGAATCTTAAACCAGCAGGATGAACTAGATTTACAAACTGTTTTTCCCAATCGCTAACACGTATTCCACTTCGAATGTTATAAGAGAACTGCTGCCAAAATACGCTATCTTGTATTCTGTTAACTGAAGAGACTTGACCTTTTCTATCATAGTATTTGCCAAGATAATTTGTAGTAAATTCATGCAGTAAAGCTGCGTTATCTATTATTATGTTGCTTCTTCCATCTCCCCAATATATGCTTTGAGCTTCATTACTAATTGATTGGTTATAGTCAGCTGTTACTGAAATCTTTGTACGTATTTGCGGTTCATCAAAAAACCAAAATGAATTAAATACATGGCCAGATAATGTGTTAAAGGCGAATGGATCTTCTGAAAGCGGTTCGGAAGTAAGTCGATTGGCTCCTAGTGTGATTCCGTCAAACTCTTCATATACAATTTGATAGAAGTTTTTAACATTATTAATTAAGTATTCTACAATTTCATCCTTTGTAGCATCTGAGACTGCAGATGAATAGTACTGAGAATGGCTGATATCGCCATTGAAGTATCCATTAACACTTCTACCAAGTACAAAGTTTGCTTCAGGAGATATCAATAAATGCTTAAGAGTATTTCCTTCTAATATTCTTTCGAAATTACTACCACCGACTGATATATCAATGTAGCCGTTATACCTATCAGCTACTCCTCTTATGAGTATTATGTTAAACTCGTTATATTGAATCTTTTTATTATCCAAATACACTCTATTTGAAGGAATATTTGATATAACAAAATCATCGATGATATCTTTTGATTCCAAATAATAACCTGGTCTATTAATATTGGTGTTAAAGGTATATGTTACGAGGGGTTTTGTAAATTCAGTTGCATGAATAAGATCACCATCTGCTATTACGGCGTTGTACGAAGGAGCATTTTTCGAAATTCTTAATATACCACTATTACTCAATTGCGGAGGATATGAAGTTACTAATGGATAACCGTCTATTGGTTCATATAGCGGTAAAGGACGAATGAAGTTATCTGATAGTTTTTTCCAAATATCATACTTAACATTTGTAATGTTTTCACTTGATGCTGGTTCTAAAGAAGCTGGCTCCTTCAATATTTTATTAACACTGTCCGGTTCAAGAGAGATAGCGAATGTGTCATTAGCGTTATCAATAGCAATATCTACTCCATAATTTAATCCTACCTTTAATGATTCATCGTTCTTCTGCTCAAATTCTACAGAAGCTCTAAACGTTTCGAATAACTTCCAACTAATATATGAGTTTAAATATTGACTTCGGATGTAATACGCTACTGTTGTTGAGTTATGCTGTTTTCTTTTGTATGAAGAATCTTCTTCATCGTATGCTTCTAAATATTGCTGAGCGTTATTTAACCCGCCATTTACCAATATCAAATCATTCCCAGAGAATTTGTATGAATACAATCTTGATCCGCTATGTGTAATATAATTACTACCTCCATCTGTTATAGAACTTATCGGATTATAAAAACTTACCCAACCATCTGGAGTTTTTTCCCAAATGTTAATACCATATGCAGCAACCTTTATTATAACGTTACCATTTTCACTTACTTCAAATCTTCCTCCATCAAGCAATGAGTTTATTCCTGTAGTAACGTTACTAGTGTATACACTTGATAACGTTGTCTCTATTCTTCCAAACTCGATATGAGAAAGACCTCTATTATAGAAAGAAATGTGATTAAATGCAATTTTAGTACCGAGAGACATCTGAGAAGCAGCGCTAATTCCGTAAACTGGACTTCTCTGGAAATTATCTTCACCCTCATCGTCGATTATATTAATCACATCAACAGTCTTTGATCTCTTAAATCCATTAAGCGAATACCTTAAACCTGTAATTACTTCTTCTTCAAACACCGATAGACTTCCAACCGTAAATTCTACTACTAAGTTATTCCATTCATCGGTTTTTATTTCGTCATTAAAGTATTGATCACTAAATATTTCTCGTGGATTATTGTCGAGAATTGCATTGGTGTTTATCTTATCTAAAAATATAGGATAATCAACTTTACCAGCTTCTTTAGAAACAACTTGAAGTGACTTATTTCCAGAAATAGGATTCTTACTAATCCGAAGTGTCACATTACCAATTGTTAATATGTCAGTAATACTATCATATATATCTATTGCATTAAACCGAATAGCTAAACTAAACTTAGAATCAACATCAAGTCCAATAGGAGTGCTTATAGCTGACGACCCAAGTTTAATTCCGTCATCTAAAGATGTATTGACACTGGTGTTTGTGTTAATGCTGGCTAGCTCGTTGGTTGACTTCCATCGATTAGTCGTTACTCCGGAATTCATGCTAAATTCTAGATGTGGTCTAACACTTTTTAATGTAGCATGTGGCAAACTGGCAGAGTTCTCTTCAGACCAGCGACCATCAACTAGATCATAAACGCAAATAACTTGAGAAATGTCTGTATTATTGAGAGTATGTGTTCCAACAATAAGTTGCGACTTCACCAATTTGATGTGAGTAAAATCAGAAGCTCGGCGTTGATATGCAGGAAGGTCTAAAGATAATGTTTGAAAATGCTCATATGTATTATACTCATTCGCTTTAAATATAAGCGCTCGAGATGCACCACCAATAGGCTTATCTAAAATAGTAAGATATACATCATCAACTGCATAGTCTAAGATTTCCCATAGTCTTTCTCCATCATAAACAGTCGTATCAGCAATAGTAATATCTTGCCATGGGATAAAATTGTCATTATGTTTATAATAGATAGACATGTATCCTCTATTATGCAGAGTAAAGATATGATCAGCGTTTCTCTTGATGCGATCACAGTGTGGGAGAACTGGTAAAGATTCATCTCCTTGTTTGTCTCCGATAATCCACCTTAGTCCAAGATCGTATGGATTAACATTTACGAATGCGGAGTTATCTTCCCATTCTGTATAATACATCAACTTACTATTTGACTTAATAGACCATCTACTTTTAGTATCAGTAGGATGTTTCTCAGCGTGTAAGAACGTAGATATGTTTGCATTAATAGCAAGTTGGTAAACTCTTACTTTACCGCCGCCGCCGAGAGGTGAACCAACTGCAACTCTCGTACCAGTAGCGTTTAAACTAACTGCTGAGCCGCTATATTCATTAAACGCTTCACCATCAATATCGTTACCAACCTTGCTCCATTTATTTTCTAGATATTGATATATTCTTGTATGACCTGATTGTGGGAATGTTCCATCATTATAGGAAGCACCAACAGCTATAATATTTCCGGTACTATTGATAGATACCGCGTTGCCGAAATGATCTCCAGGCCTTTCTCCGAAAAGTGGTTCTCCTAATTGAGACCATAAATTATTACTTCCAAGCCTATAAACTTCTACTGCTCCGTTTGTAATTTCTGTACCCAATTTACCAGGAATGCCAATTACAAAAGTTTTACCGTTATTACTCAAACTAATTTCTATTTTTTCAACGGGAGAAAGCAATATATCATTAGCGCCGTCATCGAATATTAGTCTTTGGCCACTAGAGAACCAACCAACAGATTCAGCAGTATTAATATATGATTTTGTACATGCTTTTATATCAGATCCAACATTACAACGAGTTCCAACTAAAAGAGTTCGACCGTTATCGCTTAAACTAACTTGAGTATAACTTTGATTGTCGTTATCTAACTCGGTAATATCTGATCCAATTTGAACCCAATCATTTGAAACATCAAATTCAAATACGCGGGCTCTATTTACAACTGAAGCTGAAGTACTATCAAAGTTTTGATTTAATATCTTAGCACCATCTTCTTGTAATAAACTTCCTCCTCCGTCATTTCCCTCTTCGAGACCAACTTCAAAACTGTTTTCAGCAATGTAAGGATCATTACCTATTGCCAACCGAGTACCATCTCCATTTAAACTAACGCTACTACCACTTCTTTCATAGTCAACTGCGCTATATAACGTCGATCCTTTTTGTACCCAAGATTCATTAACTAATTCGTATACGTTAACCTTACCAGATAGTGGAGCATTAGCCTGAGCGTTATTCGGAGCACCAATAGCAAGAACTGTTCCGTCTGAGCTTAAACTAATAGCTGTACCAAAACGCTGATCGATTTGATCACCGTCAATATCAGAACCAATTTGTTCCCATAATTCTGGAGAGCTATTACTATTTAATCTAAATACTCTAACATGACCGGCGTTTAGGCCTCCACCGTCGTTAAATGGTGCACCGATAGCAAGTATATTGCCATCTTCGCTTATCGCAGTTGACCTCCCGTTATAATCCGCAAGAGCTTCGTACGTAATTGTATTTCCAACTTTAATATTATTTGGAGCATCGAATGTTGATCCGCTAAAATCAAAGAAGCGAAGATCATCTTCGGTTAGAGTCTTTAACACCGGGTCGGTACTATGAATAGAAATCGCTTTTCCATTAAAAGTAACGAGCGTTTCTTGCCACTTACCATTGAATGTTAAACTCATTGGAGATAAGAACTTGGTCATATGTTCCTTCTTATTTCCGACTAAAGTATTAAGAGCACTCGTTGTTTGATCTATAAAGTTCGTAAATTGAAATGTATCATCTCCGTTAAGAGAAATTCGAGGCTCATTTGTATTAACGAACGATCTACCTATTTTTCCTGTATCTTTATTAAAGAACAACTCATGAGACTGTAACTGAGTATAATCTTTTGATAAAGAAAAGAGTGGTTGAATTACAGTATTTTCCTTATTAAATTTTGGACGAAAGCGAATAACAAACGTGTGTTCTTCAGTATCAAGAGGAACACTATGTTCACCTATATCTCCAAAGTCAACATAAGCGCTTTCTCCATCAAAGTGTACTAACTCTTCATATGAATTAAATGAAGCACCGTTATTAAAGTAGCCTCTCCAAGTATCTTTTAATACTATTGAGTCCCATGATTCATTAATAGAGTTAAGATTTTTTGCTGAATTAACATCAAATACTAACGAATTAATAGCAGGAGGATTATCATAAAGACTAATCGGTGTGACTTTAATAATCTTACCGCTTCCTAATACATCATCATCCTTTTTTAATTGAAACGGCGTATAGTTATATTTTATAGCTGTACTACCTTCTATCAACGATGCTACAATAGTACGAGTAAAATCATCATTAGCTGGCTCCCAATCACCAGAAGAAGGACTAAAGAGCTTCTCTCTTGGATAGGATACTTCAATAATTTCATCGAAGAAGAGGCGGAAAAACGTTGTAATACTTTCTTCAGAACCTTTAAGAGTATAATACTGGACAATCTTTTTGTACAGCGATACTCTATCAACCACTACTGAATTAGGAATATTCTTAGCAATTTCTCCTTGAATACCGTCTAAATACTTGATCGAAACTTTATCAATATCGTGTTCATCAATGATGCGATTCGTTTCGTATGTTGGAAGACCTTCAGTATTAAGATACTCATAATACTCTTTTATTAAATTTATAAAAGTTTCTGAACTTTCTCTTAGTTGCGCAGGAATAAGTTCTTCAACTCTAAGCGATTCAGTATTATGCGGTACAGTTCCCTGTGGAGCTGCGGTTGCTATAGAGATATGAGACATATTTTATATATTTCCATCGGGGCGGTGTCTTAAAAATGGTGCATAGTCATTAACTCCAGAAGAACCAGATACTGCGATTGTATCAACTTCTGGTTTAATTACTGTTTTACCAATGTCAATTGAAAGAAGTTTATTTCTCTTTGATACTACGTCATTTGATGCTGGTGTAACGTATATATTTATAGTCTCGGTTTTATTAATAGGAAGAGAATCAATCGAAACTAATCCGCTACTAGTATCAAGGGTGCCAACACTTCTGAATAAAGTTCTCTTGATTCCATCAGCACCGAGAGAGTATGCGTATATATTTCTTTCAGTTGATGAACCTATAATTGGTTCATCTTCAATACGAAGAACAACTCCGTTATATGTCCAAGAATCTGAACTCAATACTGATTCTTCTTGATTTTCGTCTGCATATAGTGCCATTTGGAAATCAACTGGTGTTGATACAAGTTTACCATATTCTATTACTGCCCTTTTATACGCGAAGACTCTAACGAATGAATTAACAACCGCGATGTCTAACTTATCAATTAGGGAAAGAAGATGCGAATAACGGAAGACTCCGTCAAACCTTTGAAGATTGTTTGTATTGAAATCTAAAAGAAGAGACTCTACCTTTGTTGAAAGCTGACCAGCAGACAGCGATGTTCTATTTGAATCGTACTTAAACAATACATCAAAGTATAGATATGTGAAATCAGGATCGATAAGAACCGGCTCGATACCAATTACTCTCTTTGCTTCAAGTTCTTTAAGCAAAAAGATTTTATCTGTATTAGTAAGAGCATTATCATCGAATGGTTTAACCGATATGTATACTTTACCATATTGTGGTGGAAAATTATCTTCTCCTCCCCAAACAGATACTGTTTCAATATTATTAAGAATCTGCATGACAAGAGTCTTATAGTCGCTCGATGTAACAGCTCTGTTCTGTGTTATAAAGGAAAGAGGTGCATTTTGACGAATACTTTCAATGTCTTCCTTTTCACTACCATTTGTAGCACCAGATAAAGTTGTGATGACTGGTGATACTGATGTTGGACTCGCCCATGTAAAGACATTAGCGCCATTACCTTCTTTACCTTCAGTACTTAAATATTTAAGTTTAATTATACTGAGAGATGCTGGTTTTTTTCCAAAAATATCATCACCAAACTGAATCTCATAATTTCCATTATAATTCTCGTTAATAAAGTAGGCAGCAGTTGATGGACCAACACCTGAAAGAGTCGTGAATTCAGTATAAGTTTCAACAGCAGTTGAATAAGCATTATCAAATACATCAACGATCAAATGATCTAAATCAATCGATGAATCTTCAATAATAAATTTCTGATCAATGTTTCCAGATTCAACAACGAATGTACTTTCTTTCATTCGTCCTTGATAGATAACCACATTCTCGAAAACATATTGAGAATTTATTTCATCAAGAGTAGTAGTATAATCATCTACTGTGATGTACGTATAGGTTGTACCATCGATCGCGGCTGTAAGAGTTTGTCCTCTATAAAGTGTGTATGTAGAAAGATTACGATTAACAGAAGATGCAAAGGTCAACGAGATCGATGCCATTGGAGCTGTCTTACTTTTTGGAGTATAACCAAGAAGCTTTGCTCGAGAAACGACATTTGATCTGATTTGCGCTGAATCAATAAAGGATTCATTCATTGCATTATGCGCAACAACTGCGTTATAATGCGTGTTATATGCTAAGATGTCTAATAGGTGATTAAGACCTGATCCCTCAAAATCCCAATCGCTGTATTCTCCATTTGGATTATTTCTAAAATAATCTTTAAGGTTATCTTTGATTGCATCAAAGTCTAATTCTGTAACATTAAGTTGTTTCATTATCGTAATCGTTGTAAGTAAAAACTAATTTCCTCTCTTTTTGGAGAGAATATAACATTGAATCCAATTGTAATTTCATATAAGTTCCTATCAGAATTGTCTGTAACTTCAACTACATGATCATTTGTTCTTGGTTCGAATTTTTTTAATACAAATAGTATTTCTTCCTTAATTGCCATCGCGGTAAAGTTATCTGCTGGTTCAAATAACATCGCAGCCGCATTGGATCCGATTTCAGGATGAAATGGTCTCTCAAAAAAGTTTGTTAGTATTAAATTCTTAACGGCAGACTTAACAGCTTCTAAATCTACAACTGCTGGTATATCCTTTTTAACTGGGTGCACGTCTTTAAAAAATATAGGGAAATCCTTATACAATTGCTGCATCGCAACCTTATTTGGCGCTGGATTTTTATCTGATAGTTGCCTTGACATATAACCTATTTATATTAATTGAGGAAGATATTAGGCGCAGTAGTCACTTGATTTCCACCATATTTTTCTGTACATGGTCCACCAGTAGTCTGTAACAGAGATGACCCGATATGTTCTACCTGCTCTAGGCCGACATCGATCTTTCTCCAACCTCCGATACTTTCAGTTACATTACCATTTACACGAATATCCCAGTTTCCTTTAATAAATGTTGTGCAGTTAGCATCAATTGTTAAATTGCAGTTTCCCTTAATGTTCACGTTATTATCTTTTACAATGACCTGAAAGTTATTACCGACAATGACTGAAGTCTTATCACCGACTGGAGTAACTTCTTCATATGTACCAGTTCTGTGGATTGTAGATATTCTTTCTTTGCCTGGAGTTACATCATACTCAACAATGTGTGCTGCTTCATCAGCATCATTGGCTCGCTCATAGGCAGTAACATGGTTCTGAGGATATGTTGGTTTCATCACATCATCAAGAACAGGGAACTTCCAATTATTATTTACACGGCCGAGTGCAGTAGGAACTTTATCATATAACTTTCGTAAAGATTTTTTCTTATCGTAACTAAATCCTTCTTTATATTTTTCTTCTTTGACTTGTGCAGATCTTGGGGTGTCAGGCATATTAAGATGTAATCCCATATCTTCGCCTTTTTCTTTTTCATTATCTGGGTCTTTTTTGACAAGTTTTCCAGCAAATTTAGAATTTTTCTTATTACTTGGATATCGTTTAGACGGATCAGAAAAACCTTTACTATAATCAGTTGGACGTGATGTAATAGATGGGATAGATCCCATAATAACTGGATCCTGAGCATTAATACTATCTCGAAAGAAGCCAATTACCCATGTACCACGTAACAATCCTGTTGCTGACTGACCAACACCTGAAATTGAAGCTGATGTAACAGGCAACATTGTCATGGCCCACGGCAAATCTTCTGTTTGAATACCCTTACCTTCAGTTTTGTCTTCGTTATGATATCCAAAACATCTTACGCGATATCTTCCCATCTCCATAGGATCATCAATGTCTTCAATCACACCTGTGAACCATGCAAATCCACCACCGTTATTAATAAAATTTTCAGGATTCATAATTTATTTATAGTTCAATATTAAAGGAGTCTTTCTTTACCCGCAATTCTGAGAAATATTCACCACCATCAAAGACATGATTTACAGAAGTAATTAAATGCCTACCAGAGAGGTGTTGGTCAATCAAATCTCTATCTGTTTGTGATTTATTCTTCATGTTCGCGAGGAATTTTTTCATACCAACTGGATCAATCGATTTAGGGAATTTTAAATTAATCACTGTACCAGGATTCAATTTAAAATCACCAAAAAGTTTTATATCATGCGATGCAGTTTCAAGAGCTTCTTCAATTGAACGAGTTTTACCATGCGTATTTTCTTGAAGGGTATTATAATTCATATCCTTTCCATCTTCAGAAAAGGCCAAGTTGTTAACTGATGTGTGCTCAAGATGCGACTTAGGCATAAGGTTTAATTTCTCTCCATTTACATCAAATGTTGCAGAAAGCGGGATTTTTTTATTTAGAGTAAGATTTTGCTTAAAATCCCTATCATAGTTATAATCATATTTTGTATATGTCTTCCGCGAATAGTCTAAATAATTGTTTTCTGATGCCCATCCTCCGTTGATTCCTTGATAAACCTTTCCAAATTTAAGATTGGATGTAACACTGAGAATACGCGATACTCTTTGATCATAGTCTTCTTTAGTATAAGGAAGTTGATTAAATTCTCTGTGATCGTGGTATGTGTGATATTCTTCAGCAGTTAATAAATTATGGAGCGATGATAAATGGATAGTATTATCGAGAGTATGATAAAAGAAAAATGGAGAATGATTTCCATCGTATGTCTTTTTTCTTAGCCATTCAATTGCCTCTAGAGGAGTCTGCCAATTAATAATTCCCTTCGCCCGCGAAATAGTTTCTCCATCTACTACAATGCTACCAGCAAACTGCAAATCCTCTTTAATGATTCTTTCGATTTCTTTATCTGTGTTATTGGTAAAAGCTCTAGATATCTTCTTCAGTTTCGAATAATATGCATGCTCTGATACACAATTTATTGTATAGACATTAATATGTTCTTCTTCAGCGCTCGCATATAGAGGATACTCTGTAACAACAAAATCAAGTGAAATCTTTCTTTCTTTAACATTACCGTTTGTATTCGGATTAGTAGATATTATAATCTGAATCTTTTCTTGACCAATCAACGGAGAACTTTCAAAGAAATTTGCTGAATCCTTTATACTGATATTAGCAAGAATGTTTGGAGAATAGAGAGATTCTGTAATGTTAAGCTTAACAACAATGTTTTCGATATCATATTTTTTACCGTCATGCGTAGTTATTTCTACTGTCTCTAAATTATATGCTCCTGGAGATAATGATGAATTTCTCCCAAAATTTGCCCTTTGTGTTCCCATTTATTTTGTTAGTTTCTCTTGATATGCTGCAACGAAATCATCGATGTGTTCTTCTCTGATTACTCGAATCTTCCGTGCCTCAAAATCTTTTTCTTCAAGATCTTCCTTTATAGATACAAATTTAGCTTGTTCAGCATAGTATGATTCAACAAAGCTTGGAATATATCTCCTCTGCCTGCTGATCTGGTTATATTCTACCATTTCGCTTTGATCAAATCCATCGATTCGAGTTGGTGCCACATTAATATCTATATCACCCCTAAAATATTCCCCCTCAAGCTCAACATCATTAATATTAAATACACGTGAGTACGCATCGAAAGCAGTTGACTTATCTCCTTCATATTCATTATCAATAAAGTACGCTGGAGCATTATATGAACTCTCAAAGAATCTATGAGAAATGAATTCTATTTTTTGGAAATATTTTTCTAGGAAATGTTCGTAATATGCAGTACTTCCGATTACTAACCCTTGCTTATTTTCTATATCTCTTAAGAATTCATAATAAGTAGTAGTTTGATTTAATTGTACCCATTTAAGTGCTTTTTTTGTCCACTCAGTTCTTTCCGCTTCAAATTGTATATGTTTCTGACCGTCTAAATAAGGATTCTTAATATACTCTATATGCCATTCTCTGTTATTTGCAAATTTTCCTTTATTAGTAATATCATTTATCCAAAGCTGGAACCGTTGATCATCAAACTTTAATATCTCTGCTTGTACTTCTTCACCACCATCGCGCGACCGTATTCTAATATTTTCGTTGTCTAAATCCAATCCACCGAAATAATTTGTCATTTCAAAGGAATTTTCGTATTTACGAGCAACAGGATATTGCCGAGGAATAAAAACAAGGACAGAATATTTCGAATAGTCTTGCTCTAACATTAAATCAAAAGAGCGAGAAGTATTAGGCCACGAGTTTAGTCCTTGTTTAAGTGTTTCGTTGACGACAAAGAATGTCCAATAATAATCAGGAGTTTTATATAAACGAGTCGAAACAACATCAGGACGTTCTCCATTACTGATTTCATAGTATGTATATGTAGAAACATTATCGATAAGCTTATCACGTACATCAACGTGTCTGAACATATCAACTAAATCAGTCTTAACGCCATTTGCATTAATATCGTATGCTACCTTAGGGAATTGAGAAAAGAATGACATAATTATTTTTCTGTAATTGGTGCTGGTTCTGACCCATGAAAAATTGGCCTTCCGCCAGCAATTCCTCTCTCATCTCCGAGTTGAGCTTTCTCCATAGTATCTAAATCTTTTCTATTTAAGGCCCGAGTTTCAGTGAACTGTAATTCAATCTCGCATTCAAGAGGAGCGTTATCTGAAAAATAAATATTACCAGTCGAATTATATGTTGTATTTACAGATGTACAATAGCATGAGTATATTCGTGGGATAAACTTATTCTCTTCGCCTCCACCAACATTCATATTCATAAATTTAATTGTCCATACCGGAGGGTACTCAAGAGTAATAGCGCTATTTGGTCCACCTCGATCAGCATAAGTAAAGTGTCTAAACTTCGATTGAATATCTCTGATTAGCACTGATTCTTTTTCATCTCGTGCAGACATATGAAACTTAAACCCAAATTGTCTTACTCCGTTTTTATTAAAAGTTGTGTTTGTATTTGGATTAATCACTTGCCCTTGCCCGAGATTAACCGCTGTTTGAAGTCCGTCTGGCACAGCTGATGATGCTATCACCGCGGCCTGAATACCCTGTATACTAGAAGCATTCTTAACCTTCTGTGTTACTTTGTCGGTGAAACTTCCATCGCCTGAAAATAAACCTGCTAACCCCGCGGCTGCCGTACCACCTATACCCAAATCTGTTTGTGCAAAATCTGCGCTATCTCCAAATGCCAAACTGCCTGGTGCAGGAAACCAAATGCGGTGCTGATTGGTTACGCCAGACAATGTACGTTCATGCGCGCAAAACACTATACATGGCCGGCGATTATCGCCTCTCATATCTGGCGGATAAATAAGAGGGGCGACGTTTTGGTTCTTCGGTTTAGGATCAGGTTTCTGAGCTTCAGGGATTTTAAACTGCTCATTACGTGCGACATCTCCCGCGCCGCTTAATATTTGATTTTGATTATCCAGTGGTATAAACATATGTAATTCTATTTATAATAAAAACATGACATACAAAGGACGATATACTGTAAAAAATCCTAAGAAATACGATGGTGATCCAACGAAAGTTGTATACAGATCTCTATGGGAGAGGCAGGTGTTTAAGTTTATGGATTCAAATCCAGAGGTAATTAAGTGGCAATCAGAAGAAACTATAATACCATACCGGTGTAAGACAGATAATCGTATGCACAGATACTTTATGGACGTTAAAATGGTAACAAAAGATAAGACATATCTTATTGAGATCAAACCAAAGAAGCAGACTCAAGCTCCTAAAGAGCCGAAAAGAAAGACTAAACGATATATTACTGAAGTGATGTCATACATAAAAAACACCTCAAAGTGGGAAACAGCTGAAGCATACTGCGCTGACAGAGGATGGGAGTTCGTAATATGGACAGAAGATACTCTAAAAAATTTAGGAATTAAAATACTAAAATAAATATATAAATAGATATATGGCAGAATCTCTATTTGATAAGTTTAATAAAGAAGCAACCAGTGCTGGTATTCGGAAGAACACTAAAAGCTCTTTGCGTTGGTTTAGGGAAAAGGTAACAGCAATTACGCGTGTCAATCGCGCGAGTCTATTAAAAGATAGTAAACTCAAACGAGTGAATACGCCATTGGTTGGTCGGATGTTCATGTATTTTTATGATCCCAAAACAAAGGATACATTACCACATTACGATAAATTTCCTCTTGTCATTATGGTTGATAAAGCTCCAGGCGGTTTTTATGGTTTAAATTTACACTACTTAGAACCACGTCTACGAGCAAAGTTTTTTGATGTACTCTTAGGTTATGCTACCAATACTAAGTATGACGAGACTACTCGACTTAAAATGTCGTATGATCTACTGAAGGCATCATCAAAGACAAGTGCGTTTAAGCCATGTTATAAGAGATATCTCACAAAAAATATTAAATCACAAATTGCAGAAGTATCGGCACCAGAATGGGCAATTGCGATATTTTTACCGACTGAACAATTTAAAAAGGGTAATAAAGAATCTGTCTGGAAAAATTCTAAAAGTAAAATCTAATGACTAACACAATCGATACATTTAAATCAATTATTGGAAAACGTAACGGATTAGCAAGGTCTAATCGATTTAACGTATTCATTAATCCTCCTCAAAGTCTTTATAGAAAAAACAACCTTGATGAATTACGAGATCTGAACGTTATGTGCGACTCTTGCGGGATGCCTGGTAGACAAATACAGACATTCGATATGAAATATTTTAGGCAAGATATTAAAACTGCACAGGGGTTTATTAATGAGGATATATCATTTGTATTTAATCTTACGAGTGACTTCTTTATTAAAAGACTCTTTGATGATTGGACAAATTTAATTATTGATAGAGAATCATATAAATTAAACTATGGCAGCGTATACAAAAGATCTGTTGAAATTTACCAACTCGATTCCGAAAATCAAATTACGTATAAGGTTGAACTAAAAAATGCATTTCCAGTTTCGGTTCAGGCTGTTGAGTTAGGAAATGCTGACGGAGGTGTTCAACAAGTTACAGTTGAATTTACATACGAAGATTTTATTGAGACAGAAATGCGTTCACCATATGAAACGGCTGGCTTGCAGGCGCCGATCAACTTTGGTGCGGCGTTTGGGTAAATCTCTTGGGAAATAGAGGTATAAATACCTTTTTACACTATAACTGAATGAACAACAACTAAAAAATTATGGCATTACCAAAACTAGAAACACCAACGTACTCGATTGAAGTACCTTCCCTTAAAAGCGAAATAGAATTTAGACCGTTCCTCGTAAAAGAAGAAAAGATATTAATGATCGCTCAAGAATCTGAAGATGAAAATAAGATTCTAAAAACTATAAAAGATATCATCTCAGCATGTTCATTTGAAAAATTAGATCCATCAGAATGTACAGCATCAGATATTGAATATCTCTTTATACAGCTTCGCGCTAAAAGCATTGGAGAAACTGTTACGATTAAAATTAAATGCTCAGAATGTAATGAATACACAGCTAATAAAATCGACCTTGAGGAGATTAAGCTTAGCGACGATGAAGAAGTTAATAATACTATTGAAATCACTGATTCAATTGGTATTGTTCTTAAAAAGATATCGATGCTTAACGCAGAGAAAATTAGTAAATCTGATCCGCTAAAGGCGTTTAATCAGTTGCTTATATATTCTATCGAATCTATCTATGATGCTGATAGCGTATATCCAGCAAGCGAATCAACCGAAAAAGAACTAATCGCTTTCATCGATTCATTGTCTCATTCTCATCTTGAGAAGATTCAAGAGTATATTCAAGATGTTAAAAAGCTTCAACACACATGCTCGTTTAAGTGCAAATCATGCGGCCATGAAAATAAAACAGTATTAGAAGGTATTGAATCTTTTTTCTCATAGGCCTTTCTCATGATTCCCTATTGAATCATTATCAGACAAATTTTGCTATGATGCAACACCATAATTATAGCTTAACAGAACTCGATAATATGTTACCTTGGGAAAGGCAGATTTACGTTTCTCTTTTACAAGCGCATATAAAAGAAGAAAATGATAGAATTAAGAAACAAAACCAATAAATAGATATATGGTGCAAAAAGATAAAAGCTTAAACGATTTAACCAAACGACTGAAAGAGTTCCTAGAAAATCAAATTCAAGAACTTGAGTCGGCAACTACTGACATTGCTAATAACAATGCTGAGTTTGTTGCGGAAATTACCAAGGTACGAGCTAATATCATATCAGCAGTAAGTAAAGAAACAGATGGGGGAAAGTTAACAGGACTAAATATCAAAAAAGATATAAGTCTCTCTGACTTTATGGGTGATACAGGTAACCTTGAGAATCTAAACTTTGTGTTGGGTTTGAAACACCTTAACATAAAAAAGAATATTCTTAATGCTATTATCAAAGAGACTCAAGCCGGAAAGTTAAGCGGATTAGATTTAGATAAGACAATATCATTGTCAGATCTTCTTGGTGAATCGCCTAACTTAAATGCTGTGCATGCATTAAGATGGTTAAGAATCAAGAAAACAATTCTCAAAAAGGTTGAATCTGCAGTTAAAGATGTAGATGTTAAAATAGATAATGAAGTATCTCTTAATGATATTCTTGGTTCTACACCAGAGCAAGATATATTGACGAAGGCTAGGTTCTTTATGATCCGTCAAGGATTGCTAAAAAGGATTTCGAAAGCAGCTAAAGAGTTTGATCCGCAACAGAGCGTTGACGAGATCACAGGAGGGTTTGGATTAACAAGTGTGTTTTCCAATAAACCACGTATTGAAGAGAATAATTTAAATACGATAGGTTCTTCTGATGCGCATTTACTTGAGCTACAAGGCATCAATAAAAATCTAGCAAAGGTTCACGATCACCTTACTATTAATACTCCAGATGTAGCTGACAATATAGAAGACAAGAAAGAACAGATAAAGCGTAATGAGAGACGGCATGATGAATTAATAGCTACTCTTGCTAGTGTTGGAGGTGCTCAAAATAAGTTTCTTAGCGGAGGAGGCGAAGGCGGTGAAGGTGGCGGCCTTGGTTTCATGGATCTGCTAGTGGCTGATGTTGTTGGTGATAAAATTGGTGATAAAATGTCAAAGCGTGGGTTGCTGAAGGGGGCTCGTGGGATGTTTGCCGGTCTGACGGCTAAGATCGTTGGTTTGACGACTGCAATTGGTGGTTTGGCAATGGGTGTAGCTACATCGCCGTACACGATGATAGCTGCTACCGCGGCGGCTTCGTATGCGGGTGGAAGGCTACTTGATAATAAGCTTGGCATTACTGACAAGTTTGCCGAGGCCGTAACAGGTGGCCCAGATAAAACGCCTAAGTACGAGAAAAACCAAAAACAAGCAATACTAAAGGCAGGTCTAGACGTTAATAAACCAATCCTCAATCCAGTGACTAAAGAAGTTACTGGATTTGAAGAACTTAACATTACAAAGGGCAAAGAAGGCAAGTATGACTTACTTCCTAGCCACTCGAGGTACGATCCAAAGATACATAAAAAATCGACTTCGGCAGAAGAAAAATTCATGCCTCCTGCAATTACTGCTGAAAGTCAATTACCTGGTTCGATCGTAAAGTCTGTCGTTGACGATAAAGATCCTAAAAACATAAAGGCACAAGAAACGAAGCAGAAACAAGTTGATCTTATTATTGCTAAACGTAAGGCCGAAGATAATTTAAAATCATTTGAAGAAAATGCTGGCTCATTTAAGATGGAAGTGGTTAAAGGCACTGACAGTTTTGGAAAGCTTGACTCCTTCTACGACACCGAAGTAAAAGTATATGATGATGCAAAAGAACAAATAAAGTTTAAGGATCTGCAGACAAAGATGTTGACCGCGAAAAATGAACAACATAGGGCCAAACAGAATATGTTCAAGAGAGCAGGCCGAGGTATAAACAAGGATAAAAAGTTTACAAATCTCTCTGAGCAAAGAGATTTCTATGTCGCTAACGGATTAGCTGAAAAGGGAGAAACCCAGTTACCAATTGCTGAGAGTGATTATCGACTTACTAAATTGCTTGAAGACGAAGCCACCAAACAAATGGCTGGAGATTCTGTGCCTCAAGATTCACTCGTTAAAGGAGAAGTAACTCCTAAAGATATTAAACCTTCTTCAGACTCTGTTACGACTGAAACAGTTGTCGGTGATAAAAAAGAAAAGAGCAGCGTTCCACAAGATCTTAAAAAAGCTAAACAGATTAAAGAGCAATTTGTTAAAGATATGCAAATGAGGCAAACAGCAGAAGATGCATTGACAAAGTTTAAGTCTGACAAATCTAAAGGAGAGTATACATACGCTGAAGATGAATATGGAAAATATCGTCGAGTATATGCAGATAAGAAGGCACAAACAGAGTATACACAATTAGAGGATGATCGTGAGTTATACGATCCATCAAGTACCGCTGCCGATAATCTCGCAGCTGCGCTTGGTCACAACAATCAAGAAATGGCTAAATTCGAATTAATGGCGCTTCTTCCAAAGGGAACTGTTGAACCAAAAGACTTTCAGGACAACATACTTGATGATAAAATAAGCGCAGCATATGTTCAAGAAGAATATCAGGCCAAAGTGCTGGAACTGGAAGCGATTGGAGAGTTCGGCCCTTCTATAGAAAAGAAAAGGCTTCAAGATACTTATATGAAATACCGCGGTCATTCAACCGATGGAACGGGACGGGGGTCGAGAGTCGAGAAGATTCACAAACTTCAATTTTTAACAGAAGAAGGTGAATTTGACGGAAAGGAAACATTTTCAGATGTAGATCCGAAGTTCAGGTCTGTTGACGGTGCTCTTCATGATTATCTAGTAAATGAGGACTCAACCCCTAAGAATGGTCAGTATGTTGGCACTCCTGGTACCTTTAAGGGTGATCAAAGATCTCCTGAGAAAATCGCTGAATCAGTTCACATTGAAACACAAAAGATGAACGGCCAAATACCAACACCGTACACATCGAATGAAATTAGTGTACCATATAAGGAGCAGGGTGAAAAAGTTATTGTGCCAACAGAAAGAATGACTGGAGTTGCTGTTGATCCAGAAGAACGAGCCAAAAAGCTTTTAGCAAAAACAAATGATGAAATAGCTGCATTTGAAAATAGTGATAAAGGTGAATACACATACGCTGAAAATGAGGTCGGGCAATATCGCCGAAAATATGTTGATAAGAACGTACAAAAATCATACGCAGATTTAATTGATAGACAGTCTCTTTATGAAACTTTGGAGTATGAAGACCAGCAAAAAGTAAATGCTCGATATATTAAAGAAGACTATCAACGCAGAGCAGTAAGCGGTGAAGAGTATAATAGCTTTGATATGAATGACTTAAAGTACCGGTATTTGCGGTCGATGGGTTATGAAGGGTTTGATGAATATGATAACGGCACACTTCAAGATTTAAAGTACCTTAACGATAAAGGTGTAAATGTGGATGGTAACTTCTCTTCTATGGATCCTGAAATGCAGAGCATTGAAGGTATGATGCATACAGAGTTAATGAAAGGTGCTGAAGTTCCTAAACCTAAAGTCGTTGCTACTGATACTATGACCGGAAAAAGGGTTACTACGTCACCTAATGGGTTTAAAGTCACTGAAGGTGCTGCTCCAGATACTATGGAAATGTCAGAATCAGCGATGGCAGATATATCGGCGGAGAAACGGAGGGAATACAACCAAGCGTTTCAGAAAATGAGTAATGATCTATCAGAAGATGACAAAGTGAAGACAGGGATCGGGAGAATAGCAACTCCGTCTGATATACAGTTTGATGCACCATCTGCTGGAAATCAGATAGCTATGCAACAGAAAGCGAATCTCGATCTAGCATCTACATCTGCAGGAAACACTACATCGGTTATCGATGCGAGTAATAAAATTAATAACTCTAGTTCTTCATCATCTAACATTACAGTTGCTGCTCCACCGCATATTGATAAGACACACGATGCGTTTGGTAAAACCGCACTTAATTGGTAAACACAAAAAAGGGGAAGCGGCACATTACCACTTCCCCTTACTTATTCTAGATCAGAGATGCTTAGCCTTGTGCGGCTAACTTGGCAAAGTAGTCAAGTGTGTCACCATCATCTTCTGTGTCTAGGCTAACGTTGGTATCTTCCGTAGGTGCAGCTGCAACCGCTGCAGGCGCATCAACTACTGGTGGAAGTGTCTCGTTAAGCTCGACCTGTGTGTCTGTCGAAAAGGTATTAGACAAGTTCTCTTCGCCAAGAACTTCGTACAGCTTCTTCTTTAAGTCAGCATATGACTTATAGTTACCTTCGCTGATAAACTCATTCAATCCATGAATAGAATTATATACTGATTCAAGCTTTGCTTCATCACCATCGAATAGTTCGGTAACACCTTCGAATTCAGACTTATCATAATTACGATAGCCTTCGAAGTTGCGAATCTTCAGTTTGAAGTTTGCTCCACCCCAGAAATCGAATGGATTAACTGGCTTTTCATCTTGGAACTGTGGCTGCATAACATCCATTACCTTATCCATGATCTTCTTACCATACTTATAAAGGAATACCTTACCTTCATTTTCGGGATTAGCAGAGTCAGAGACAACAAGGATATTAGAGACATGATGCAGACGACGCTTACGCATACGTGCAAGCTCCTTATCTTCTTCACGACCAGAGTTCCATAGCTGTGTATTCATCTCACTCACTGGATCATTTTGACCAATAGAGGTGAGAGAGTTTTCGATATACCAACGACCAGTTGGACCTTTAAATCCATGGTCCCAATATTTGATCCACGGAAGATCTTCACCTTCAGACGCGGGTAAGAAGCGAATAACGGCATAACCATTACCTGCTTTGTCTACTGTTGGTGCCCAGAATCGATCATCTCCATAAGACTTCTTCTCTGTATCTTTAGAAGCTGCATTAATGAGCTTATCAATTGTTGTGGCGCGGTTTTGTTTTAAGTTTGCGAATGACATATTATTTTTAGTATTTTGTTTTGTGTTATTAGTATTGCGTTGTATTATTGCTACCAACAAACTCTATATTATACTGATTTGGCTCATTTGTAAATAACATAATCAAGTGATCACGGTATTTGTTTTCATCTGAGACAATGAGTGGAATAATGAACTGTTGGTATTTTCGTAGTGTAAGAAGGGAGGACGCAGTGATACCAAGCGGATCGCGTAGTTCTCTCTTCAGGCTTTTGATAAAATCTACAAAATGATCTATAATAGCGAGAGTATCAGGTGATACTTGTTGACTTGTATAGAGATTAAGTAGGAGATTATCTGATTTGCTGGAATTTGGTTTACAGACTCCATCAAATGTAAGGTTGTATTTATAAGCTTGTCCTCGTATGAATTTTACCTCATTCTGAAAATTATAGAACAGAGCTTGACGATAGGAATCACGTTTCATATAGATCTCATGATCCATCTCACCGATCCATTGATTATCAGACATAAAATTGTCAGCGAAGAATAGCTTTAGATCTGAATCCCTTGGATATCGGCGAGCAATCTTTTCAAAGAAGTATCGGTCCTTCCTTCTCTCAAATGATGCTTGCTTTATATTTGCTCTAAAGTTATATTTAAATGCGTCATACTTTTCTTGAGAGAAGTGCAGTTTAATAGAACTATAAATGCAATATGCTTGATATCCGTTCATGTAGTAAAAAGCGAAGCAGTCGTTCTTTTAATAATATTGCGGTTCATAGCTTCTGCTTCAAGCTTAACCTTCAGAGGACCTTTAACAAGCTTTGCCATATCTACAGGATCGATCTGTCGCTGTTCACACAAGTGGCAGATCGCTTCTGCGTATGACATTTTATCCTTATGGACTAGCATCTCTGACTGAAGAGTTAGCTCTTCACGAGTCATTGAGTTTTTGATTGTTATTTTATTTCGCATTATAGTACCTTTAGGATGAGTGTTTGATCGTTGATTCGACCGTTTGCTTCTTTACGTTTTGTTGTGAGAGCATCGATGATCTTATCTCGTTGCTTATCGGTCTTTGTGACGATCGCGCTAATAACATCAGACGGTTTACGAAGTGACATAGAGTAACTTAGCTTCTCATCGAATCCTTTAATCGAGGTTCCTTTCACACTAAATCCTTCAGTGGATGAACATTCGTATACAGTCATTCGACGATATTTAATATTGAAGACATATAGTTTCCTTGCTCCAGGGATATTTGCTGGTGACATAGATGTGACAGCATATTCATCAGATTCAGCCAAATACTTGAGAGACTTTACTTGCCTATCAGCACTTTGGATTTTCTTCTTGCGTGGTTTTCGAGCATTAGTATTAGTGGCTCTAAACTTAGCGACTTGCTCCTCCATCTTAGTGAGCTCTTTAATACGAGAACGAATTCCTGGTTTGGTTAGATATGAATAACCCTCGGCGCTGTCAGGATCACTCTCAAGAGCTTCAGTCAATTCTGTCTTATATCTACCTAACCATTCTTCTACATACTTCAAACCAGCAGCTGGAATAGTGTGCTGCTTAAGGAGAGAATATACGTTAATTCCCTTCACCTTCGGCTCAGAATTAATCCAATCGTCGAGCATCCAATCAAGTTCAGCACATACAGTACTGTTTACTTTATTCTTCAATCTCTCGATAGGACTAATATTGTTAGTGTGTTTGTTTGCGTCAACAGGAGTGTCGACGATTTTTACATAGTTCGCGAGTAGAGACGTAAGCTCAGTCTTGATATGTGTAAGGTCGTTATGCGCCTCTGTGATATTATATCCTTCCTTATCTTTATAATACTCCATGTATCCATCACATGTAGGCAACATACCATTATTCAGAGCTCTGCACAATTTTGATGTAGTGACTGAAGGTTGTGTATCTCGTAAGCTTTTGATATACTTGATTTCGTCCTTCTTATATCCGTTATTCTTCATCCACTCTAGAGCAAAGACTTTAAGGTCTTTCGCACTGAGATAATAGTTATAGAAACCGAACATGCGATTTCGATTCTCCATGAATTTTACAGGATCCCAATTTTCACATCCGTCCCATCGTGGTTCTTCTCCAGTATATTTAGAGTCACACGCGATGACTCGATTATATTTGTCAAGTACTTTAGCCATAATGTATATTAGTATTCGTTATTGTCCACAAATGCGTCTGCGGTATATTTAGTGAGGATTTCAAACTCTTCATCAATATCTTCTTTACTTGGAGCTTTTGGTTCAAAGTTAACATAATCGAGTGAATCCTTTGATACTGCTTTCTTTGGAATTCGGCCTCGAGCTGGAAGTCCAAGCTTTTGACGCTTGAGCTTCTTTGCGGTTTTCTTGATAAACGCGAGTCTTTGTTTTTCTGTCATAATCTAATTCTATACTGTTTGTGTGTGTAAACTATATAACTATAGGCACTTATAGCAACCATTGCATCGTACTGTCCGCAGGGATTTCACTTGATAGTAATATCCTGCTTTGCTTACGTACCGATTTCCATAAAAATCATAATCATACTCTGGTGGAGACCATACATTTTCATAGTGTGGTACTGTCAGCACACACGTTGCTGGGACATAGACACGAGATGGAGTAGGATAGCTACGACCATGCGGCATAGTTCGTGGATAATGACCATGATTGTTGCCATATCCGCGGCTGAATCCACCAGTTCGATTTCTCCAACCAGCAACACCTCCGCTGACTGCTCCGATAATTGCTCCAGTTTCGCTGTCACCGTCTCCAGTGTTATTACCGATAACTGCTCCGATTCCTCCACCGATAGCGCTATCAATAAGTACATCTCCAAGGTTGGCTGATGATGTTGAAACGATGGCGAATGCCGCGATTACTGCTATTGTTGTTTTTTTCATAATTGTTCTTTGATTATTGTTATTTAGTAAAGTTGACGCTAAGGCTCATGTGACCTAGGCAGCCCATGTAAATTACCGCATTCTTATCGCTACCCTTAAGGCTGGCGCGAAGCTCTGTGCAGCCACCGAATTTGTCGCGTTTAACAACTACCGTGCCTAGGCTGCGAAGCTCGCGGGCTGCGATCAGGAAATTTGTGACTGTAAATTTATTATTCATATTGTTTAACTTGATTATAGATATATTATACCATATATGAGCTAGTATGTACATATATTTATTATCTTGGCTATCAATAGCTTAGACAGCGTTTCTATAAAGGTTAACATTATTTGAAAAATAGGTGCTTTCCAACCTTATTTGTGAGTGTCATGTCAGCTGCCCAATATGGTTCGTCGATATATTCTGCATAATAGTGATCAGCGCCTTTTGTGTAATTGGTCATCTCGGCGGTGTCGACAATCTTCATTGCCTCGTGCCAGCGTGGGTGATTTTGTGCTTTCGCGATATTCGTATCAACATCGTTTTCATTCCAACATGAGAATTGCCATGCTTGAAGGCAAACAGCCGACATTGATTTGTTTCGTTTCATTGATCTGTTATAGACCACTTCGTGCACCGACTCCATTGCACCTTCAGCGTATTCTCCTCCTGCTTCGAGGATCAGAGTAGATGCAACTACATCACGATCTGAATAAGAGAATGCAGTGCTGCTAAGAGCTATGAAGAGTGCAGTGTATAGTTTCATATTAAAATTTTACCCCCATGTTAGTGAGCTCTACTCTGAGCTGTTCGTCGCTGTGAGCAACTCGACCATTTATGAGTTCATACTCAACAGAGAAATCACCACGCTCACTGCCAAGTGGCTTGTCCACCGTTTTGAACGCGATTTGGTGCCGCATTGAACCATTGAAATCGCGATTGTCAGTCACGCTCTTCACACGATATGTGCCATCTTCAGCACGATAGATCTCGTTAAGAGTCTCCCAATACTCACAGACTGTGGCGTCTGCGCTCACAGTGGACTCTCCTCGAACAAACACCGAAGAGTATTCGTCAGAGTGTTCAATGAGGCCACGAATCTCTTCGAGAGACTCAGGCGAGGAGAGAAGTGACTCATCAGTCACGACGTATGTGGAGCCACCTTTTGGCTTCCAGTGCTGAGGGCATTCGCCCTTGCCGTCCCAATCGTGAGCGGAGTAATTCTCCATATATTGAGTGTTGAGGACGAGCTTGACGCCGAGAGTCTGAGTGAGTGTTTTCCAATTTGTCATAATATAAATGTGCAGTGTAGGATGCTGCTCCCCGTGAGAATGAGATTTATAAGCCCTTGCGGATTATCTCTGGCCCGCAAGAGACGATGCGGTGGGCATTTTCTTTTTGCCAAGCATCTTGCTGAAGGGTTTTGGCACGTTCACCAGCGATTTCAAGCATCGCGATGTAGGCTGCATCATGAGAGCCATAAAGCTCGTCAGTTACGATACGACCTAGGCTCTTAGCGCCCATGACCTTTGATGCATTGACGATGACTTCAATCGCGTTGCATACGTCGCCGATAGTTACTGGAGTAGTTTGAGTTTTTTCTGTATTTGTCATAATTTTTATAAGCTCTATTGGTTGGTTACAGTATTAATTATACCATATATAGACCCAATGTACACTAGTATTATATCAATGGCTATCAATCACTTAAGACTTTTTTTCAAATCTATCCAAGAAAATCACAAAATTAATGATAAAGTTGATAAACTAGATTCAGCAGTTGAATACCAACGCTTTAGAGAACTGTCTCTGTTTGATTGATTTCATATATTATTATACCACAACTACTTAGGTGTGTAAACTATAAATAGCAATAATGGCGAATATTACTAAAAAATTAGCAACATCGAATACCTTTATAGCATTCGATCATCGATTGGGAGATTGGGTTGGTGTTGAACTTCTTGATCCAGACAAAGAAGAGATACTTGTGGGTTATGAGGTTGTTCAAAATCCAATTCAAAATGGAGATGGAGATGTTTCAATAGTTCCAAATATTGAGCCTTTAGCATTTAAGGGCATATTCGAAAATCAAGCAGCCTTTGAAGCGGAGCATTCACCTCTAGTAAATGACACAGGATATTACGACGAAGAGCTCGAGATCGATAGAAGATATGTTGACGGTGATTATGAAGAGGTAAGCCATGCAGCCTCTGATTTTTCGATGACATACAGCGGAACATATGGAGCTGGTGTATTTCCAAACACCTCAATCAAATGGAAAAATATTTGTACACAAGAAGAGTTCGCGATGACTGGTTGGCCTCCGCCGAATGACCCGATGACCAGATTTATTTACGAGATCAACGTTGATACAGGATCATTTAAAGCGCGTGACGTGAAAATAAAATATCATGTACGAATAGTAACCACAGATGCAGTTGATCCTACTGATATTACAATAGAACATCGCGAAGATACATACACGTATGAGAAGCAAATACAAAATACAATGGGCCAACGAGTCTCTTCAGCGCTTAAAGATCATTTCGATTCTCTTCCAGTAATAGATTATAATACATGTGAGCTATTGCCAGATGAATCCCTTGTGCCAATCGTTGCTGCTCCAATTGAAGAACCGTCAATTGAGAAAGAAATTAAACGTGGTATTAAATCAGCATTTCCAGATAGCACCGTAGAAGGAAATTATGCATCTCTTCGAACTCGAATACTAAGATTATACCAAAGTAATAATAAATCAGGTTCGGAGTGGAGTGTTAAGTATAATGAAACAGCGGTAATGGATGGTGTTATTTCAAGTATATCACAACTAGAAAAAAATGCATCAAATGACTGGAAATTAAGAATTGGTTTAGGAGGTCAAATATATTCGTTAGCGACACCCGCTCTTGGTGAAACTGTACCTCCACAATATAGATCTAGTGATGGTGGACAATGGGCACCGTGGGTTGATGAAGTATGGCAAACGGTATCAGTATATAATAAGGATGGAGATTCGAAGTTTAATCATAGCGCAGGTATCTATATCAAAGATCCGATTCTAACTGAACCATTCTATACTCCAAGATTAGCGACAGAGATCGATGAACCCAATAAGAGTTTTTACTCAATGAATTGGATGCAACCTGCAGGTAAGTTATACACTGAAGATAATCCTTCGCATATTATAAATCTTACAAAGTACAAGGATCTAGGTGATGGTGTGATTGAAGTAACATTAGGGATGTATAACTTTGGTAGTACAGAAGTCTATAATTACCATAATATGCCTTGGGGAGGAGTAAGAAGAACTGCTTTAGAATATAACTACACCGCGAATATAGATCAAACTACATATACTCAAATGACAGGCAACTTTGGCGTTCCTGATTTTGCTACGAGAACAGTGTTTGATACAGATCAAACTGGAGGATGGACTACATTTTGTAGCGAGAATTCAGGAGATTATGGTCAATCAATGGGGGTTGTATTTGGTAAAGATGAGCAACTCGAAAATACATATCAGAAAAATCGCATTAGGCAGGGTTATACAAAGCTTACTCCAGAATCTGGCGAAACAGACTGGAGAAATTATACCGTATTCACGCTTAATGTACGACACTATTTAAATCAAGGAGAAGGTATATGGACTAGACAATATTTTGTATTCGGCGAAACGCGAGCTGATGTAGAAAATAAAATTAAGAGTAAAAACTTAGTTGATAATACACTCTTTGAAGATATGAATATCACTGAAGATTCTGTTGATTTAATAGGATATCAAATCGCGACTAAAAATGTAGATGTAGATGGCACTATCGAAGAAAAATTTGATAGAGTGATTAGAGGCAAATCTCCAGTCTTCTATCTATATTCTGCTCCTGTGAGTGGAAGTATTCCTATCTTCGAAATGGTTAAAGCTAATGGCGAAAGGATTATTACACATAATCCATATACGATAGGAACATATAAAATGTATGATACATCTGTTGTTTCTGAAATTAATATGTTAGGGTTTGCTTCAATAACTGATGATCGTAGCGCAGCTTTAGATACTATTTTCTTAGAGTTCCCAGAAAATTATATTGCCGATGAGGGTGTAAGACTAAACTCGATGAATGGAGCATTGTATAATGCTGAGACTGAAGAATGGGAATTCACTAATAGTCCTGGTATAGTAGTATAAATAGTAAATATGCCAGCTGCCCATAGACATTGTCCGGACAAATGTACTGGTCATGGATGTTATCCACCGAGAGCCACCGCGGGCGGGTCGGGCAATGTTTTTATAAACTACTGTCCTGCCCATCGAGTCGGTGATCCATATGTTGCGCATGGGTGTGGAGTATGTGTGCCGCATGGAGCAGTAGGAGCTGCTGGATCAGGCAGCGTATTCACTAATTATAGACCACAAAGGAGAATCGGAGATGCGCTGTCGTGCGGAGGTGTGGCAGCAACTGGATCAGGCAACGTATTTGTTGGTGGTTAATTCTTCGCGTTGTCTGCCGTAATCTCTAAAGTACGAGCGATCTTTTCTACTTCGTCTAAGTGCTTTTCGATGTACTGTAATCTTAGATTTTGTTCAGCATCTTCAGGCAAGGCGCCGAGTTCGCCTCTCGGCCATTTAATACGAAACTCTGTATTCGCTCCAATCTCTACATCACGAATATTTCGATCATGCTCAAGCTGAGTAATTCTGGATGTAAGATTGACATACCCAGTAACACTGACTGCTACCATAAAGATTAGCGCTATAAGATTACGAAGTGGAATGTTTATATTGGTGTTGTCGTTTAAATCAACCATAAGGTTATTTATAACATTAGCTATTTTTAAACACGATTTATCATGTATTTGTTGGTGGTTAAAGACAGTCTTTTGTATAAATAGATATATGACAACAGAACTATTAGCAATGCTCGGAGGCGGATTAAGTGGTTTCGTAATGAAAATGATTGCCTCCCAAGCCCAAAATCAAGCACAGTTGTTCGAACGAATGATTGTTAAACAAAAGACAGCAGATGATTCTGCAGACCGCGCCGCTAAAAGAGATGCTGGTGCTCTAGTCCGTAGATTTCTCGTAGTAGTAACATTCTTTGCCATTGTTATTGCTCCGTTTATCTTTGCATTTTTTCCAGATGTTGGTATATCAGTATCGAGAGAAACTGATGGTTTCCTTGGCTTCTTTAAGACAGTTAAATGGAAAACAGTCGAAGGTTTCGTTATTCTCCCAGAGGTTCGTCAAACTGCACTTGCAATCGTAGGTTTCTATTTCGGAAGTTCACAAGTTAAATAATATTATGTTAAAATCACTAAAAAGAATACTCAATCTAAACATCGTAGAGTGGGTCAATAATACACAAAAAGAATATGCTCATCTAGAAGCAGATCAATATTTCCTTGTTGAATCATCGACCGAAGGTTCCATGCTTTTCACTAAGCATCAGGTAGCTGCAGCAAAGAAGCGCGCTATTAAGAATAAAGAAGATATTTAATCCTATAAATAACAATATGAGTTTAACAAAGTTCAATCCGAGAGTTGGGAAAGAAACCATTAAAACTGTGGATTCCACCAGTGACGTCAGAGCCAATAAGGATTTTTCGAATCCCATGCTTGTTTTGGGCGGAGAAATCCTCGGAGACGGTAAAGGTGGGGTTTATCACTGGGATGCAAATTCAAATGCAATAGATGATGATGTTAGTGTAATTAAATCCAATCATAGTCCAACTGGTCGGTGGTTAGTATCATCTGACACCAGATTGTTAGGCTTGATTGATGTTATGGGTCGATTGGATGCTAGAATAAGAGAATTGGAAGATAATCTACCGAACCCAAAATATCATCTCGAATTAGTTCCTAGTCAAACAGAATATTTGGAAGGAACAACTGTGACGGTCAGGTTGACAACAGAGGATGTCCCCTATGGTACCACATTAAGATATAAGGTCACTGATGGTAATGGCGAAATTAATATCGCTAGTATTTTAGAGGAACCTGAAGATTCTTTCGTCATGTTGGGTACACAACACGACTTATCATTCACTATTAGGGATGATGATGATCTTGAATCGCTCGAAATAATCAAAGTGGAAATACTCAGTGCTCAATCGGAGCCATTAGATCCCGATGGAAATGATTCCAATGGTGGTGATATCGGCGAAGGATTTACTCAGGTTCCACCAACATCGATAACAATCAATGTCATTGATAATACTGCTATCAGTATCATTAAAGTATCTGAACCTGCGATCATCCAAGGCGGAACAGCTATATTTAAGTTATCTGTTACAGAATTACCAGATGGTAATTATCCATTCACTATAATAGCATCCAATACTACTGAAGTCACAGCCAACGCCGCGAACTTCGCGATATCAAATGGCATCAGTTCGGAGATAGAGGTTACAATTGCAGACGAATATATACTTACCGGCACGACACTCACCTTAGATGTTACTGGGAAAAATGTTTCGGCGACATATGACATATTTCCTTCCGACTGGAAAACTATTGGTAACGTTCCAACTAATAATCCATCAGATAAGCATGAAAGCTCTATCGAGTTAAGTGGTGACGGTAACACACTTCTAATATCTTCAGATACAAGCTTCTACCACTATAACACTAGTTACGCCACGGGCATAACTCAGGCATATAGATGGAACAACGATTTGAGAGTGTGGGAGCTTCTGGGACAGCCGATTATCACGAGGACTCCTTCCAGTATGTCAAGGAAGGCGTGCTTAAGTGAAAATGGTAATCTAATCGCGACATGCGAGCAATATGGATATTATAACACCGCGGTGAACCCGAGGGAATTTTCAGTGGGTATCTATGAACTGAATAATCAAGCCGAAGTTCAGCTCACCGCGGCGATCACGGGCCAAACATACATGCTTGCATATGGCTACACTATAAACAACCCACCGACCTTGACCGCCTCTAGGCTGGCCCTGCTCAACAATTCACTTTCAATTGACCTGGGGCGCACACAGAACGTCAGCGGCGTAACTGCTGTTGCGACTAATTATGCTAACATCTCGACATACGCGTCAGGTTGGATGAAAGAATATGCAATAGAATATTCCTTAGATAACACAAACTGGTTACCTGTTGAGGCCGAGCAAGATACATATGTCGTCCCTCTTGAGAATCAGAATACCAACCAGGATATAGAATACAGTTTTCCTTCCATCACTGCAAGATATATAAGATTGCGAGTGATTGATCTTCACCTAGAGTTGGGGCAATTGGCCAACTTTTACTTCTTCGGCACCCGCTTCGCCGCCATTGGCCTCGACACTACTTGGGTTAAAAAAGATGCAATCACAACCCCCATAACAAAATCAATGTTCATGGACATGGATCTTAGTGATGATGGATCAATTATAGCCCTTAAATGCTACCGAGACGAGAACCAAGCGCTTTTAGGTGATAACATCAGCACGAACATCAGCACAGCTTCAGGCCAGTATTATAACAGAGGTTCGACACTAGTCTACAAAGACGATGGCGTTGGTAACTATGAACCATTGGGTTTTCCTATATGTAATCCATATACCCCAACCGCCGTGCACAGCCACTATGCGTGGCAATTAAGGAGATTGAGCAATCATCCAACATCATGTCAATTGAGTGGTGACGGATTGACACTTGCGATCAGTGTTCCAGATGAGGCAATAACTATCGACGCATGGGATCTCGATGAGTATTCCCCGGCGAAGTATTTTCCCGTAAGAGTATACAAATATAGAGAATATACTGAAGCTGACTTAGATGTTTCGTTTCAGATTCTCGATTTTGGTGGTGGCACACGTACGCTTTCTTCCACGTCGCACATCCGCGTTATTAGTGGAGAGCAACCATTAGGCAAGAGCAGCGTGCCCGCACTCGAAGGCCCTCAGCCGGTCACCGGCAATCATTACTGGATACAAGAGGGAGCTGACATACGATCGCCGGCGGTGAGACCGACGTCTGGGCCCAGACCCGACACTTGGATAGAAGACATTGAGAATTTCGGACAATGTATCAGTCTATCGAAGGATGGTAATAGAATAGCTATATCCGCCCCTGGTAATCTGGCAAATGCATATACATATGAATTCGGTTCGGTCGACACGACCTATACAGGTCCGGCGCCTGCGGGTCTCAATACACCCAATAAGATTGGAGAATGTTATATATATGATTGGAATTCAACATCGGGCAACTGGGAGCAATCTGGAGAAACAATTAGAGGTTCGAGCATATCTGAACAATTCGGTGCAAACATTGATTTGAGTGGTGATGGTAATTTACTTTTAGTGGGCGTGCCCCATGCAACACATGAAGACGGTACAGAATACTCAGGTTGTATAAGAAGTTACAGACAAGGTGTATCTGGAGAAAACTGGTATAATATTGGAGATCCTACCTTTATTGATAATCAGACTTCAAATCAACTTGGTGTGCTTAATTCAGTGAGTGACGATGGCACAAGAGTTGCTACACTACTCTATAGAAATGATTTGCCCATAGCTAATCAAGTGAATTGGAGCACTAATAACTATGTGAGAATTTGGAGCACAGTTGGTGATGCTGTGGATCAATTGCTCACTGCCATCTTCGAACTTGACCAAACATCATTTAGTCTTAATGGTCAGGCTACACCACCAAATACTTTCGCTGGAACCATAACAGGTTCTTCCAACACAAGTTGGACCGCCACTGCACTTGATAGCTGGATTAATTTAGAAACTACAACTGGAATAGGTTCAATCAGTGTTCCATTTTCAGTTGAATCTGGTGATGAAGGACCGCGGACTGGAAGAATAAGTATTAGATCTAATAATCAACTGTTTGATGACACAACAGTTGTTGTTCAAGTTTTTCAAGAGGCATACACCGAGCTTCTTGAAGTCGATCTACATTCACTGACCAAACTCAGTGCGGAGGAAAACGCCCCATATCCTTTCTTCGACGTAACGTCGAATAGTGGTTGGGAGATCGAAGGCCCGAGTTGGCTCTCATATCTCAGTTCGTCGGGTGCATCCATTAGTACAACTGGATCTGGTAATGGTTCAATCTGGATTTCTGCTGAAGACTGGTATGATACTCTTAATGATAGAACTGGGACAATTACGGTTACGGGTGATGAAGGAACAGTTGTCACAAAAACTTTCACCCAAGAACGTTTCAGGGTAGCGGTGGCTTGGGCCAACGACGGCGGACTCGATGGCGATCCGTATGGCGACACCGTCACTGGAGATGAAGGTTCTTACAGTCGCGTCGTGAACTCGCGCAGCGACTTCACGGTTGAGTCCAGAGATAGTTGGATCACATTGACAGGCGCACAGGGTGGGGTACAAGGTTCGCCAATTGGCACTAATACGTTTATTACAAATATAGATTATGATGTTGCCGAGAATCCAAGCACCAGTGCTAGTAGAACTGGGACAATATTGATAAGTGTTCCTGAAGGAAGCCTCTGGTTGACCGGCGACCCGGGTGACACCGCACCTTCGACCAGAGTCTTGACAATAACACAGGAGCCACGAATCGACTCAGCGTTTCTATCCACAGAATCTTTCAAACTAAAGATTGATACAAGTTTACATGAGAATCAGTCAGCTAGAACCTTTGAGATCCGCAATGCTCGCAATGCGCTCATTAATTGGGGTGATGGAAGTGCTGAAGAAGAGATTGGTTCGACAGTCGTCACATCCACCACTCATACATATACTACTGCTGCCGCCCGCACAGTTTATATAAAACAAACCGTGCCCAATGGCCCGACTGCCGCAGGTTCGATCGGATTTAGTTTCGATGGAGCCGGCAATGAGTGTGTTAAAGAGGTATCGAGTTGGGGTACAATGAAGCGAACCGATCTCAACAACTTCATGGAAGGTTGCTCAAACCTAACAATACTTCCTACAATACCAGAATCATTTGATACAAGTGAAATGTTGCAGATGCAGCTTGCATTTAAAGGTTGCTCAAGTCTTACTGAATTCCCATCTGGACTCGACACAAGCGCGGTGGGTGCAATGCAATATGCCTTCTATGGCTGCTCAAGTCTTACTGAATTCCCGGTACAGGATTATACAAATGTGTCTCTCATGGGCTTTGCCTGGACTGACTGCTCAAGTCTTACTTCATTCCCGACTTTGACCACCACAGGAAATGTGATATCAATGGCCAGGGCGTGGTCAAGGTGCACCAACCTTGAAGTGTTCAATCCTATCAATATAACAAAGATTCAGAGTTTGCAAAGTGCATGGAGTCAATGCGATAACCTTGATATATTCTCAAGTGTCCTCATTCAAGCTATAACAGACTCCACAACACTATCGAATATTGACGAAGCTTGGAGCGGTTGCTCAAGTCTACCCACCTCTGTTTTTGCCGATTTCGACGTGCCGGCTGAGGTGACAAGTTTGGATCAGACCTGGCAAGGTTGCACAGGTCTCACTGGTGTTTTCCCATTGATTAATACAAGTAATGTGACTAACATGAATCGCACTTGGCAAGCTTGCTCAGGTCTCACTGGTGTTTTCCCATTGATTAATACAAGTAATGTGAATAGCATGGATAACACCTGGCAGTACTGCTCAGGTCTCACTGGTGTTTTCCCATTGATTGATACAAGTAATGTGGATAGCATGGATCACACCTGGAACGGTTGCCTGGGTCTTACTTCATTCCCATCTGGACTCGATACAAGTAATGTGACTAACATGAACTCCACTTGGAAAGGTTGCCTGGGTCTTACTTCATTCCCATCAATTAACTGTGGTGCTTCGACAAGAATGGAAATGACTTGGCTTGATTGCACGTCACTTGCTAACTTTGGAGAATTTTTAAATATATCATGGCAGCCCGCGCGGTGGTTCAGATGTTTCGAAAGCACAGCTATTACATGCACCAGATCGGACAATCCATTCAAAAGAGGTGATACTACTTTTGCGACTATGCCACTAGTTTCCCCCGTTGAAGAAAGCTGGCCTGCCGGCCTCTACGCAGACTTCAGTCGCGTTTTCCATCTGGTGCCAACGGCAAATGTGACATATTTACCCAGGTTTGATATATCAAACGCGACCACTGCGCGCCCCTTCGGTCACCGTGGAGATAATCCACTTCTTTACAATCTATCAGACGGCTCCGATGTGATTGGTTGGGATGGAATTACATTCGCGGCAGTCAATCCTTACGAGGGCGGCGGTTTTGAGTGGGATGGCACCTCGACGAACCCCTATGAGATAAATATGCCGACAATTCCAACAGATGACTATGATTCTATTATCATCGATCTATATAATAATAGGAACAATCACACACCGCTTGAAGAGGGTAAAAATTACGAGGCTAACTTCGGAGGCAGTGTATCATCGAACGTTTCCGAAGCTGAAAAGTTAGTCCTAGTGAATAACGGATGGATATTCACTGATGGTAATACATAATAAATATAATAATGAATATTAATATAAAAGAAGATTCCAATATAACAGTTGTCGATCAAGATAACATATGTCATATCAATTGTAATGATGGTAACTGCAAATGTTATGTGGTAATTGGATCTAGACTTCATGTTTTAGAATGTGACCGACACCTCATGTGCAGATCATCTGATATAAGAATGGTAACAGATTCAATCGAAGATATTATGTTATATCACTCGAATGCATTGAAAGCTTTCCAAGATTCACAAAATCCACAACCTGAACCTATCGAGCCTCAGATTGGAGAATAATCTACATCATTTGATGAGTAAATCTGATTTTAGTACCTCGACATTATATCAATGTTTTCTTGAAGAAAGAGAAGAAATACTAAAGCACAAGTGGATTGAATCCGAAAAAGCAGGTAAGGATATTGGTTTTGAAAAAGCCCTCCTTAGTTGGGTACGCAATTATCGAGAGGATTGGAAAGAATCCCATAAACCAAAAACCCTATCAACCGAAGCTGATAGGGTGCAAAGCGAGAAAGAGCTGTATATAGATTAGACGTTCTTCTTTGTCGTCTTCTTAGTTGTGGTTCTCTTTTTCTTCTTGGCTTTAGCTTTAAGCTCATTGAGTTCCGCAACTGCGCAATCGTAGAGGTATAGAGCTTCATCAACTGACTTTTCAACAGTCTTTACGTTATTGCGACCAACTAGTACACCGGCAACAAAGCCGAATACCCATAGGGCGAGATTGGTTAATAGTATCATGCTCATAGTTTATCTTTCTTTTTGTTTATTATTTAGTGTAGATGCCTTGTAGGTAGGCTTCAAACTGCTCGATCTTCTCAAGACGAGATGGCCAAAGGATATATTCCTTTTCTGGGTTTTGTTTGAGATTATTAAGAAGTGGTTGAATCGCATTATAGAGATTGTCAACTTTTTCTTGGGTCGCGGTTGCCACCAAAGTAGTCGCCTCAATTTGCTCTTTAGCATCTTCTGCTTGTTGATAGGTGTTCAGTTCACTCTCATCAACGAGTGTAAAACCGAAATCAAAGATTGGTTCAGTCATGTTTAGTTTTGTCTGTTATTAGTGATAGCTTCATCGATCTTTTGGGTAACCTTATGACCGACGTGCTCATTGAATACGAGAGGTCCACGAGAACGTCCCATCAGTTTTCTTTTAGTTGGATTTGGCGCTCTTAGATCTGCACCAGGTTTTGCTCTTTTGCTCATAATATTATATTTATACTTTTTCGGTGTTTGACTCTTCGTAAAGGGCTTTAATTTTATCGACTAAATCGCGGTGCGATAAGGTTGATTCAGTGTCACCTACAGCTTGTCT